>VOFC01000232.1_pt1 | contig 118000 bp, 173 predicted proteins | sample 5384161 | NCBI WGS metagenome assembly VOFC01 (sample SAMN12384722, study PRJNA508395) | human gut metagenome | isolation source: healthy gut B | host: Homo sapiens
GATGCTTCTGTCGCGCTGCAGAATGTGCATTTCAGCTACGACGGAAAAAACGAGGTCATCAAGGGCGTTTCGGTGGAGATCCAGCCGGGACAGACGGTGGCTTTTGTAGGTCCCTCCGGCGGCGGAAAATCCACGCTGGCAAACCTTGTCTGCCGGTTCTTTGATGTGCAGAGCGGCAGCGTCCGAGTAGGCGGAGCGGATGTGCGGGAAATCCCCAAGGAAGAACTGATGGATACCATCTCCTTTGTGTTCCAGAACAGCCGCCTTCTCAAGGGCAGCATTCTGGATAATGTCCGTCTTGGCAGACCGCAGGCCACCGAAGCCGAGGTGCTGGCAGCGTTGAAAGCAGCGCAGTGCATGGATATTATAGAGAAGTTCCCGGCGGGCATCCATACGGTTATTGGCACCAAGGGCGTGTATCTGTCCGGCGGCGAGCAGCAGCGCATCGCCATTGCACGTGCTATGCTGAAAAATGCGCCCATCCTGATTTTGGATGAGGCCACCGCTTTTGCCGACCCAGACAATGAAGCTAAGGTGCAGGCAGCCTTTGCCCGGCTTGCCAAGGGCAAAACCGTGCTGATGATCGCACACCGCCTGTCTACCGTAGCCAACGCCGATTGCATCTATGTGGTGCAGGATGGGCAAATTGCAGAATTCGGCACAAAGGACGAACTGTGCGCGAAAAACGGCCTGTTTGCCCGGATGTGGCAGGATTATCAGGCATCGGTGCAGTGGAAGGTCGCAAAGGAGGGGTAAAGGATGATCGAAAAAATTCAACACGCCACGGCAAGTTCCCCGGAGGGCGCAAAGGGTCTGGTGAAGGGCATTCTGGCCTGTGCGTTCCAAAATATGGCATTCATGCTGCCCACCGGGCTGCTGTATCTCCTAGTAAAAGACCTGCTAGCAGGCTCCACGAGCGGGAGAACCGCCTTTTATCTGCTGGGTTGTGCGGGCTGCTTTGCGCTGATCTTGCTGACCACATGGTTCCAGTACAACGGCACCTATTTTACGACTTATAAAGAGAGCGGCACCCGCCGCCTGACCCTTGCGGAACGGCTGCGCAAGCTGCCCCTGTCCTTTTTCGGCAAGCGCGATCTTGCCGACCTGACCAGCACCATCATGGCAGACTGCGAGGTGTTGGAAAAGAACTGCTCCCACTTCATCCCCGGTCTATTCGGTTCCCTCATCTCCACCGTGCTCATTGCTCTGAGCCTGTTCGCCTTTGACGGGCGGATGGCTCTGGCGGCCACTGTGGGTCATCCCGGTATCCGCCGCTATCGTGGTGGGCAGCTACCGGGTGCAGGACAAGGTGCAGGCCAAGACCATGGCAGTGAAAATGGCCTGTGCGGACGGCATTCAGGAGTACATCGAGACCCTCCGCGACCTGAAAGCCAGCAATGCGGAGCAGCGTTATCTGTCCGGCCTTTCCGGCAAAATTCGGGCTGTAGAAAAGCAGTCCATTGCAGCAGAGCTGGAAACAGCGCTGTTTGTGTCCTCTGCGAGCATGGTGCTCAAGCTGGGCATTGCATCGGTGGCACTCACCGGCTCGGTGCTGCTGGTGCAGGGCAGTATCGATGTGCTGACTCTGTTTCTGTTCCTGATGGCGGCATCTCGGATGTACGACCCCATGCAGGGCGCATTGCAGAATCTGGCGGCGGTCATCGCCATGCGCACCAATGTAGGGCGGATGAACGAGATTCTGGATGCTCCCCTGCAGACCGGCAGCGAGAAGCTGACCAATCAGGGCTGCGATATCGTGTTCGACCATGTGGGCTTTGCCTACAACTCCGGCGAAACGGTGCTGCGGGATGTTTCCTTCACCGCAAAGCAGGGGGAGGTCACGGCACTGGTGGGCCCCTCCGGCGGCGGCAAGACTACCGTTTCCCGACTGGCGGCACGGTTCTGGGACTACCAGAAGGGCAGCATCACCGTGGGCGGCATGGAGGTTTCCCGAATCGACCCAGAAAAGCTCATGAGCCTGTATTCCATCGTGTTTCAAGATGTGACTCTGTTTGACAATACGATACTGGAAAATATCCGTCTGGGGCGCAAAGGTGCTACCGACGAGGAGACCCTTGCGGCGGCAAAGCTGGCAAACTGCGAGGAATTTGCCGAAAAGCTGCCGGACAAGTGGAACACGAACATCGGTGAGAATGGCTGCGCCCTTTCCGGCGGCGAGCGTCAGCGCATCTCCATTGCACGCGCCTTCCTGAAGGATGCGCCCATCATTCTGCTGGACGAGGCCACCGCCAGTCTGGACGTGGAAAACGAAACTGCCATTCAGGAGGCACTTTCCCGGCTCATAAAACACTGGATGATGCAGGTGTTTAGTCACTAGCAAAATAAGCATTGGATGTTCCAATATACACCATCGCGGTGGATGGCCCAAAGAAGGATGTCCTGCAAGAGAAATAACAAGTTCGGCAATCCTACGAAGACAGAGACGGAGGCAATTAGAGCCAGAAACAAATGCTGCTCATATTCCAGATGGGGGCCAAAGACAATATCGAAACGGCAAAGTCGGCATACAAAGGTATTCTCGTCTAATGGAAAGCGCTTTTCGGTCAAGTATGCTCCCCTATGCTCTGCAGTTTATGGAATATTTGGGCTCGGCGTTGGCTTGGAGGTATTCTTTCAAAAGAAGAAGTCGGTTGCAAATGTAGTAATTTCCGTAGTTGGGTATAGATTTTACCTCCTTGTGCGGGGTTCTTATAATTATAACATGCCGACAGAAAAAAGGGGTGGTAAACACCCCTTTGATCAGTTTTACACTTTTTTCGAGATCAATGATCTTTCTGATATCGCTAATCTCAATGCGGTGGCAATCTTACCTAAGTGTTCAAAATTGATAACAGTTCGAGTGCCTCTCACGATATCGCTTATTGTTGATTCCCGTACTCCCGCCATCTCGGCGAGTTTTTTCTGTGTTATACCTTCCTCTTCAAAAGTTCTTTAACACGAAGTTTGACACGGTAGCTCATACCAGACTAATTCCCTCCATGCTCGAAAGTACCATGTAGGCATAATTCCAAAGGCTGGGGTCTTTTCCAAAAACAGTAGGCTTATCGCCCAAAGAGCCAGCGAGATCCATAACGCTTCTTGTAAGTCCGACTTTGTGCTTGTTCCAAACAGCGATGGGATCTTTGCCGTCCATCCACTTATACTTGCCTGAGGTGATATCATACTCGAGAAGAACTCTGAATGCTGCCAGAATGGGATAGAGAAGACCATCGGGAATTTTTGTAGTAAATATCACTCATGCAGAATTTACTCTTGCCGACGGGGCTGCCCTCTTTGTAGCCAGAATAGGACTTTCGACCGTACATACGACCATTCTCGTTATAAGCTACAGCAAACTCAGTTTCGATGGCATCGTAAAGATCAAACAGATCGGGAATGACATTCACAAATTTTCTGTAGTGCTCGGGGTCGTCCAAATACTCATTCAGCATGGCCTGTTTGCCAGAGTATGCTTTTGGTAGGATGCTCCGCACTGTTATACTTATCGATGTTGAACATACAAATGATAGAAACGATATCGCGCGCGTCGATCATTTTCAGAGCCTTTTTGGTATCGGTGTCTTTTTGTGATCTGATTCTGCTTAAAGGAAATTCTATTAAAGAAGGGAAGTCCCTCGAGGCCTTCCTTGATGGGATCGAACTTCTCTCTCAGTTCTGCCATAGACTTTGCATCGACTGCGATAGAAGTATTACGAGCTTCAGCCAGATCGGCAATCATTGCTTCGACGCCAGTCATTACTTCAAACTGAACATACTGTTCCAGGACTTTATCCTTGTTCTCAAGAAGGATCTTGTAGGTATGTCCGCCATCAATGTTGCCATGGCAGCTTTCATCCTCGAAATCAATGGTTACTTCCTGCAAGCGGTTATCATAACGCACTCTCTTTGCGGAGAGAATGATGCCTCTGTTCTTCAGGTGGAACTGGCCGTCATTACTCAGCAGAGACTCTGTGATTGCATTTGCCACAGTAGAGTTGAGTTTCTGATCGCGGGGGTTTGTGGACATGGGAATACCCTCGGGGACATCGCAGGTCTTGGCATAGAAAATGTACTTTCTCGGAGTTTCGTTGCCAAGAGGATCATCAAACTTCCTAAAATTGTTGTCGCTTACCTTAATTATCTTTCTCATCATAATTACCTCTTTCTGAAGACCAGGCTTCGAATTATGTGTACGAATGCATTTGCATATCGCAATATCAGAATAACGAAATATCGATATTTTGTCAAGGGGTAAAATTAAAAGTTTGGAAGGAAGGCGGTAAAAGGCTTTGTAGAGGTCGCCATAGACCTTCTTGAAGCCAGTAATATCGAAGTGATTGGAGAGGACAGAAGTCCAGTGGATGATGTAAGTCCCTGCGGTCAGTCCCTCAACCTCACGCACCAAAATTTCAGCCTTGATAGTGTCGCGGATGTCGTTGGTCTTGGCTTGAGCTTCTTCCATGGGGGCTTCCACCTTGGAAACCAGTTTGTTCTTGCAAGTTGTTCAAAAGAAGTGAAAATTTCTCATAAGTTATCAGTTTTGCTTTTATTTTTCGATATTAGGCGAAAGACCACTTAATATAGGTGCAATTCAAGAAAGTTGCACATGTGAAAGTCAAAAAAGTGTGATACGGGAGAAAAGTTACACCCAACTTGCACACCTGCGCGGCGGAAGCGCAAAAGAGAGGGAACCGGTTTCCCGATTCCCTCTCAAAAAGTGCTTATCAACTGGCCGTTTATCCGGTATTGATTAGCCGAAGTAGCGCTTCAGCAGGCCCTCGAAAGCCTTGCCGTGGCGGGCCTCGTCCCGGGCCATCTCGTGCACGGTGTCATGGATGGCGTCCAGGCCGTTCTTCTTGGCGCAGGCGGCCAGCTCGAACTTGCCGTTGGTGGCGCCGAACTCGCAGTCCACACGCCAGGCCAGGTTGGCCTTGGTGTCAGCCTTCATGTTGGGCTCCAGGTCCTCGCCCAGCAGCTCGGCAAACTTGGCGGCGTGCTCGGCCTCCTCATAGGCGGCCTTCTCCCAGTACAGGCCGATCTCGGGATAGCCCTCGCGGTGGGCAATACGAGCCATGCACAGGTACATACCGACCTCCCTGCACTCGCCGTTGAAGTTGGCCATGAGCTGATCGAAGATATACTTCTTGTCCTCGGCGCTGATATCGGGGTTGTTCTTCACGGTCTTGGCATAGACGCCGAACTCATGCTCGGCGGCCAGCTTCATCTCGCCCACCTGCTCCACGAACTTGTCCTTGGGAGCCTTGCAGATGGGGCAGAAGTCGGGCGCGGTCTCGCCCTCGTACACATAACCGCAAACGGAACAGACAAACTTTTTCATGACAATTTTTCCTCCTGTTTTATTTTATTTTGGCAATTTTCACACGTGCCGTAGAAGATGAGCTCATGGCGCTTGACCAGGAACCCATATTGCGCGCTGACGGTCTGATCCAGATCGCCGTCATCCAGCATGGGATGGGGGCAGATCCATCACAGCGCCGCAGCAGGTGCAAATAAGGTGACTGTGGGGGGGCAATGCACCCGTCGAACCGCTCCTGTCCCTTGACGACGCCGATGCTCTGGATCAGGCCCTGCTGTTGGAACAGGACTAGGTTGCGATAGACCGTACCCAGGCTCAGGTCGGGGTGGGTGGGTTTCAGAGTTTGATAGACCCACTCGGCGGAGGGGTGGCAGTCGGTGCTCTGGATCGCGTTCAAAATGGCCTCCCGTTTTCTGCTGTATCTTGTGGCGCGTTCCATAGGGCTCCTCCAAATAGTAATAATTCTTGTTACGAGAGAATCATACCACAGAAACAGCTGCTTGTAAAGGGGAAAATCAAAAAATCCGAAAATTTTTGTGTTCAGGGCCGGGAGCTATCTTCCTTTGTATGACGGAATTTTTTCAGGATGGACTCCTCCCAGCGGTCGCCGTATTTCATCCCCAGCAGGAAGACGGCCACACCGATGATCCCCAGCAGGACCATAGCCCAAAGAGGGAGAGTCAGGGTGGCGCCGCCCAAGGCGCTGGCTACTAGCAGGCCCCAGGGACGAGTGAGCACAACGATCACCAGAAAACGGGGGGTGGAGATGGCGGTGAGCCCCGCCAGAATGCACAGCAGGTCATCGGGAAAGAAGGGCAGGAGAAAGGCCAGGATGAGGAAAGTGTCTGTTTTGGCCCGGACAATGGAGAGGTACTTGTCGGAAATGGCCCGGCTCACCAGGCGGTCCGCAAAAAGATTGGCCCAGCGCGCGTGCCAGGAGAAAGACCAGCAGGGAGGCGGAGAGGACCGCGGCGATGGTGAGAAAAAAAGGAGGGCCAGGTGCCGAAGAGCATCCCGCCGGCGGCGGCGCTGAGGTTGCTGGGGATGGGGGCCAGCACCACAGACAGGAACTGGAGCAGGAAAAAACAGAGGTGGGAGTAGGGAGCGAACTGAGAGATATAGTCCTGAAGGGCCTGCTGGGAGGAGAGGGCGGCGAAGAAGCCGCTGCGCCACAGAAAGACGCCGCCCAGGGCGCACAGGAGCAGGACCAGGACCGCGCTGGTGATTTTCAGGAGATGTTTCATGAGGGACCTCGATCTTCTCTTTAGATTCGCGGGACAGTGGAGGCCGGCGGCGCGCCAGCCTGCATAGTCCCTATGGTATCACAGAATTGTGGCGGATGTGATAAGTTTTTCTTAAATTCTCATAAAAATGTCGAAGCGGGGCGAAAAAAGAGGGCCAGCAGGCTGCTGGCCCTCCCGGGAGTGAGCGGGGAGCGGATCACAGATGAAAGCGCCTGCGCACTTCCTCGCGCAGGGCCGGGACCCGGCGCACCACGATGAGGGGGATGACCAGGGCAGCGCATACCTGTGAGCACCACCAGGGACCAGCCCGGCTGCCAGCGGCCCAGGAAGTAGCGGTCGATGAGCAGCTCCACGCCGGAGAGAAAAACGCCGGTGGTGCCGATGACCAGGGTGATGCGGGAGAGGGTGCTCCGGGGCCTGGCCCCCATCATAAAGCCCAGAAACAGCAGCGCCGCCCCCAGAAGCAGGATGATGGGCAGGGCCAGATGCCAATACCAGGCTGAACCGTCCAGATCCACGGAGATCAGAAAGACGTAGAGGGCGACGGCCAGCACATCTGCCGACAGGCGGAGATAGAGGTGCATGGTGCGCAGGAGCAGCGGTGGCACCAGCCAGACCCACAGCATGGCCGCCGCGCCGATGACATAGAGGGACCAGATATGGCCGCTGCGCAGCACCAGATTGAGCAGGCCGCAGCACACCGCCACCGAGGCCAGCATGGAGGACATCAGGATGGCCAACTCCGCCTTAGAGGCGGGGGGTACCTCCCGCCGCTCGGTGGGGAAGGGGGGTAGGAGAGCCGGTGTCCACCGGCTGCCGGGGGCTGACCACCTGGGGGTGCGGCAGAGGGGGGCAGAAGGACGCGGTCTGATCCAGCTCCACGCCGCAGTTTACACAGTAGGACATACAGAACACCTCCCAGGGACCTCAGCGGGTCCGGTTGGACTCCACCTTGACGGGGATGCCTTCCCGTACCAGGTGGGTGAAAAAGCGCCGCCCGTCTCGCTGGAGGTGCCGGTGCCGGCGAAGGTGACAGCCATGGTATTGCCATAGCTGATGGAGGCGCAGTGAGGGAGGGCCGGGTGGCCTGCCCCAGGACGACCTCCATCCGCTGGATGGGGCCATCTCCGGCGGGACCCGGAAGAGGCCGGGATTGGTGTAGGTGGCGGAGAAGGGGCGCACCCCCACCAGCTGGTAGGAGAGGGACATCACCGGGTTCTTCAGGAAGATGGGGATCAGCTGGAGAAAGCGGTTGGCTGTGAAGTGGACATTGCCGGTGAAGCGGGCCCGCATCTCCTGGGGATTGATGTGCAGGCGCATGTAGTGGTGGACGTATCGGACCAGCTCAGGGAAGGTGTAAGGCCCCAGGGTGGGGTCCACGCAGAGCCGGACAGTGAGGATGAAGTTGCGGAGGGTGGCGGAGGGGAACCAGCCCCGGAGATCGATGGGAATGGCCAGAGCCGCGGGCCTGGGACGGCGGGGGCGCTGGACCTCCTGATTCTCCAGGATAGACTGGAGGAGCACTGCGGAGAGGTATTCGGTGATGGAGGCGCCGTACCGGGCGGCGATCTCCTTCAGCCGGTCCACGGGCAGAAAGCCCATGGTGACATTCAGGGTGTAGAAGGGCTCCGCCTGGCTGGTGTTGGAGAAAGCGGTCTCCTGCCAGCGGTCCCGCAGGACCCGCTTGCCCGCGTACCGAGCGTAGGCATCCTCCAGCGCCTCCGGACGAGGGGGATCATCCACGTCCAGCAGGCCGGGGCCGCAGGGGATGGGGTGTCCCAGCTCCCGGAGGTAGACCGCCAGCAGGGTGCGGAAAAAGGTGAGGGCCCCCCCGCCCCGTCAGACACAGCGTGGAAGACCTCCAGGGAGATCCGGCTCTGGTAGTAGAAGAAGCGGACCAGCCATCCGTTGTCCTCCCGGAAGCGGATGGGCTGGCAGGGGTTCGACATGTCCGGACGGACAAAGGGGCCGGGGCTGTCGTTGGGCTCGAAATAGTGCCAGAAGACCCCGGGCTTCATCCGGACGCGGAAACCGGGGAACCGGGGCATGGTTCGGTCCACTGCCCGCTGGAGGACGGCGGGGTCCACCGGCTGGGACAGGACAGCAGAAAAGCGGTAGACCGGCGAGTACTTCTCCCGCTGGAGAGCGGAGTAGAGGACGCCGGCGTTGTCCAGCCGGTACCAGTCAGGGGGACCTTTGGGCGTCTTGGACATGGCGGCGCCTCCTTTCCTTTGTGATATCAGTGTAGCATCTCCTGGGGGAAAGTACAAGGGGAGGGAAAAGTATAAAATTCAACGCTCCCATTCGCTGCGGCATGGGCGTGCCTTTTCTGACCTTGCGCAGGGAGAGCTGCTTGAAGAATATGCCGTGGGCGGGAGGCGGATCGGTCCTTCCCCTGGCCTCGTGGGCCTCCCGCCACTTCGGAGAGGCTGGGCTCTTCGGGGGCAGGGGGAGAGGAATACGGCAGTTAGATGAGGTCCATCATACCGTATCTCCACGCCCGCCGCAAGGCGTGCGCACCTGCCCGCGCGATTTTGTCAGAACGCCGCAGCTTTTCCCGGCACCGCAAACAAGGCGGCGGGAGAGGCCATTGCCAAACGCGGCCGGATGTGGTAGGCTTGTCATGATCCAGGTCCCAGAACAGGAAGGTGAGAACGATGACACTGAAAGAGAGAGGAAGACGGGTGCGGGTGACCCATCCCACCCCGCCCAGCGGGCGGAGGCGGAGGAGCGCCGCCTGGCCCCCATGATGAGGGCCCTGAAGGCAATCCACTCGGCCAGCTCGCCCGAGTCCATGCGCCCGGAGGACCTGAAGCGGCAGCGGGCGGCTCAGGAGGTGCTGGGCAGGCTCATCACCCCCATGATCGGGATGAAGTGGGCCCCTTTGAGCTGGAGGGATGAACGCGGCCTGGGTGCGGCCTGAGCGGAGCTATGACCGGAACCACGCCATCCTGTACTGCCACGGCGGGGCTATACCAGCGGAAATCTGGGGCTACTCCCCGGCCGCTGGCCTCCAAGCTGTCCGGCGTGACGGGCTGGGACACCTCTCCTTCGAGTACCGGCTGGCCCCGGAGCACCCCTTCCCTGCGGCGGTGGACGATGCGATGAAGGCGTGGGACCATCTGATGCGCCAAGGCTACGGGGCCCGGGACGTGGCGGTGGCGGGGGACTCGGCGGGAGGAAACCTGGCGCTGGTGCTGTGCCACCGGCTGAAGCAGGAGAGCAGGCGGCTGCCTGCCCGGCTGATCCTCATGTCCCCATGGACGGATATGACGGCCAGTGGGAAGTCCTATACAGAGCGGGCGGAGCTGGACCCCCACCATCACCCTGGACTATATCCGGGCGGTGCGTGGGGCCTATGCCCGGGACCAGGAGCTGACCTCCCCATGCTGTCCCCTGCTGTTCGGGGATTTCCGGGGCTTCCCGCCCACACTGATCCAGGCGGGGAGCAACGAGCTGCTGCTGTCCGATTCCGTGCGCCTGCGGGACCGGATGCAGGCGGCGGGGGTCCCATGCCGGCTGGAGGTCTGGACCGACATGTGGCACGTGTTTCAGATGTTCCCCATCAAAAGGCGGGCCAGGCCATGGCCAGCGTGGGGCGCTTCCTGCTGGAATACACATGAAAATGGTCCCTGTCCGCAGGAGAGCGGGAGGGCACAGCGGGATCAAGGAGAAAAGATCGAGGGGCCGCCCCGGCAGGGGCGGCCCCTCTCGTTTCTGGGGTAAAACTTCTGCAAGGAGCGTGTCTGGGAGCTCAGGGCAGCGAGGATGCTCCGTCACAGCAGCACCACGCCGGCCTGCTCACAGGCCCGGACGGTGTCGGGGTCCCACAGGGAAGCCTGCACCTCGCCGATATGGGCCTTGCCCAGCAACAGCATGCACAGGCGGGACTGGCCGATGCCGCCCCCATGGTCAGGGGCAGCTCACCGTTGAGCAGCATCCGGTGGAAGGGGGAGGGAGCGGCGGCTGTCACAGCCTGCCAGGGTGAGCTGGCGGTCCAGGGACTCTGGGCTGACCCGGATGCCCATGGAGGAGAGTTCAATAGCCTGGCCATTGACGCTGTCCCAGAACAGAATGTCGCCGTTCAGGTTCCAGTCATCATAGTCCGGGGCCCGGCCGTCATGTGGCTGACCCGACTTCAGCTTTCCGCCGATCCCCATGAGAAACACCGCACCGTGCTCCCGGACAATGGTGTTCTCCCGCTCCTTGGGGGAGAGCTGGGGATATAGATCCTCCAGGTCCTGGGCGGTGACGAAGGTGACCTGGCCAGGCAGCTCGGGCAGGGCGGACAGCTGGGGGAAAACGGAGCGCAGGAAGGACTGGGTATCCACGAGCGCGGACAATGGCGTTCACCGTCTGCTTCAGATAGTCCCGGGTGCGGTCCTCCCGGGTGATGATCTTCTCCCAGTCCCACTGGTCCACGTAGACGGAGTGGAGGTTGTCCAGCTCCTCATCCCGGCGGATGGCGTTCATGTCGGTGTAGAGCCCCTCGCCGGTGTGGAACTGATACCGCTTGAGAGCCAGCCGCTTCCCACTTGGCCAGGAGTGGACCACCTGGGCGGCCTCCTCCACCCCGTTGATGTCAAAGGAGACGGGGCGCTCCACGCCGTTCAGGTCGTCGTTCAGGCCGGTCTCGGCGGAGACGAACAGGGGGGCGGACACCCGGTGCAGCCGAAGGGCGCCGGACAGCTTGTCCGCGAACAGCCGCTTCAGCAGGCCGATGGCCTTCTGCGTCTCATAGAGGCTGAGGAGGGAGCGGTATCCCTCGGGAATGACGGTTTTTCCCATGTCGAATACTCCTTTTGAAAGGGATTTGGAACAGAAGCTCATCCGGCAGAGCCGGGATGGAACGCCTGGTGAGCACATACAGATTTTTCTATTATAGCGGAGAAGGGCGGAAAAATCAATCTGTTCTTGCCAAGCGGGGCACGTCTTTGTATAATAGGGTCCATCCAAAGTTCCGACGGAGGGAGAGAGGAGATGCCTATGAAATTCATTTCCTGGAATGTGAACGGCCTGCGGGCCTGTCTGAACAAGGGCTTTTTGGACTTTTTCCGCCGGGAGTCCCCCGACTTTCTCTGCCTTCAGGAGACCAAGATGGAGCAGGGACAGGCGGATGTGGAGCTGAACGAAGGGGTCTTGGAGTTCTGGAACTCTGCGGAGAAGAAGGGATACCCGGCACCGCTGTTTTCACCCCCCACCAGCCTGTGGCCGCGGCCTGCGGCATGGACAAGGACCAGCACGACCACGAGGGGCGGCTGATCACCCTGGAGTATGAGCCCTTCTATCTGGTGTGCTGCTACACCCCCAACTCCCAGGACGGCCTGAAGCGGCTCTCCTACCGCATGGAGTGGGAGGACGACCTGCGGGAGTACCTGATGAGCCTGGACCGGACCAAGCCGGTGGTCTACTGCGGGGACCTGAACGTGGCCCACCAGGAGATCGACCTGAAAAACCCAAAGACCAACCGGATGAACCCGGGCTTCAGCGACCAGGAGCGGGAAAAGATGACCGCCCTGCTCTCCTCCGGCTTTACAGACAGCTTCCGCTATCTCTACCCGGACACGGAGGGGATCTACTCCTGGTGGTCCTACCGCTTCAACGCCCGGAAGAACAACGCGGGGTGGCGCATCGACTATTTCATCGTCTCTGACCGCCTCCGGGACAAGATCAAGCGGGCGGAGATCCTCACCCAGGTGGAGGGCAGCGATCACTGCCCGGTACTGCTGGAGCTGGACATCTGAGTGCCCCGGGGCGGGACCGGAAGGAGATAAGGAGGATCTGGATATGCGCAGAGCGGAGAAGGAAGTCAAAGACCTGGAGCAGTTGGAGGAGATCCTGCGGGACTGCAACACAGTGCGGATCGGGACCCAGGATGCGGAGGGGATGTTCATCGTCCCTGTGAATTACGGCTACGACCTGACAGAGGGGCAGCTGACCCTCTGCCTCCACTCGGCCCGGGAGGGGCGGAAGGCGGCGGCGTTCCGCCGGGGCGGGGCGGTGGCCTTTGAGATGGACTGCGGCCACCAGCTGATGAGGGCGGAGCAGGCGTGCAGTTACAGCTGTGCCTACCGCAGCATCATGGGCAGCGGGACCATCCGGGAGCTGACCGAGCCGCAGGAGAAATATGAGGCCCTCAACGCCATTATGCGCCATATGACCGGGCGAAACTGGGAGATGACGGAGCCCGCCGTGGCCCGGGTATCCGTCTTTGCCATCCGGGCGGAGCGCTGGACGGGCAAGCGCAGCCCAGCCAACTGAGAGGAGGCAGCCGAAATGGTCTTATTTGATCCCCACAGATACGCCTATCCCTCCCGCCGCAGCGTGGTGTACGCCCGCCGGGCCATGGCCTGTACCTCCGTCCCCCTGGGGGCCCAGGTCGGCCTGGATGTGATGAAGGCCGGGGGAAATGCCGTGGATGCGGCGGTGGCCATGGCCGCCGCTATGCCCCTGCTGGAGCCCACAGGAAACGGCATCGGGGGGGACTGCTTCGCCCTGGTTTGGGTGGAGCGGGAGAAGAAGCTGTACGGCCTGAACGCCAGCGGCGTGTCCCCTGCAGCTCTGTCCGCCGCCCTGGTGCGGGGGAGCGGGGCTTCGGGGAGATGCCTAAAGAGGGCTGGCTGCCCACCATGGTGCCCGGCGCCCCCGGGGGATGGGCAGAGCTCAACCGGCGCTTCGGGACCCGCCCCCTTGAAGAGCTGTTCGCCCCGCGGCCTCCTACGCCCGGGAGGGGGTGGCTGTGCCGGTGAACGTGGCGGTCCAGTGGGCACTGGACGGCCCCCGTATCGGCCGGGCTATGGAGCGGGACCCGGCCCCCACCGCCCCTGGTGGGAGCGGATGATGAAGGCGGACGGCACCCCATACCGGGCGGGAGAGATCTTCCGCTGGCCGGAGTACGCTGACACTCTGGAGGAGCTGGCAGCCACCAGCTGTGAGAGCTTCTACCGGGGGAGCCTGATGGAGCGGATGGTCTCCTTCAGCCGGGAGACGGGGGGCTTTTTCCAGGAGCGGGATCTCCAGGACTACCGCCCGGAGTGGGTGGAGCCCATCACCGCGGACTACAAGGGCTACACCGTGTGCGAGATCCCGCCCAACGGCCATGGGATCACCGTGCTGATGGCGCTGAATATCCTGAAGGGCCTGCCCCTCTCCCAGGAGCGGGACAGCGCCGACACCTACCACAAGATCCTGGAGGCCATCAAGCTGGCTTTCGCGGACACCAGGACCTATGTGGCGGACCCCCGGTACATGCGGACCCGGGTGGCCGACCTGCTCTCGGAGGACTACGCTGCCCGGCGGCGGGCCCTGATCGGAGAGCGGGCCCTGCTGCCACAGGCGGGGGACCCCTCCTGCGGCGGCACCATCTACCTGTGCACCGCGGACCCCCAGGGCAACATGGTATCCTTCATCCAGAGCAACTACACCACCTTCGGTGCGGGCATCCGCATCCCGGGCACCGGTATCTGCCTCCAGAACCGGGGGGCCAACTTCTCCCTGGATGAGGGCAGCGATAACTGCCTGGCCGGCGGCAAGAAGTCTTACCACACCATCATCCCCGGCTTCCTGATGAAGGAAGGGACGGCGGTGGGTCCCTTCGGCGTCATGGGCGGCTTCATGCAGCCCCAGGGCCACGTCCAGGTCATTGTCAACACCGTGGATTACCACATGAATCCCCAGGAGTGCCTGGACGCTCCCCCGGATGCAGTGGACCGGTGGGAAGCGCATCCAGCTGGAGCGGGAGGTGCCCGCCCACATCGGCCTGCGCCTGGCGGAGATGGGCCACCAGGTGGAGATCTGCAACTCCAACCTGGACATGGGACGGGGCAGATCATCTGGCGGATGGAGGACGGCACCCTGGCCGGCGGCACCGAGCCCCGGTGCGACGGCACGGTAGCGGCCTGGTGAAGAGAGAGGAGAGATCTTGTGAAAGAGCGCGGCCTGATCCGGATCATTATTCTCCTCTCCGGCGCCCTGCTGTGGGTGGCCTACCTGTTTGATGCGGTCTGTTCCCGATACGCTATCTATGAGGTGATCGGCTATGGGGCCCATGAGCTGTTGTCTATGCTCCCCTATGTGTCTGCCCTGACCACCGCGGTCTGGCTGGCCGTTACGCTGGTGAAAGGGGCCCGGGGAAAGACACTGCGCCGGGAGCTGGCGTTCTGTGGGGCCCTGGCTGCCCTGCTGGCGGTGCAGTGGGGCTATCTGATCGAGCGCTCCCACCGCCCACCGCCGCCGTTCTGGCCCAGGTCACAGAGACGGTCCTTGTGCCGGCGCAGGGGCTGCAGGCGGTGATCCGGCATCCGGAGGGGTATGAGATCAGGCTGTGGTGCCCCCAGCTGGCATGGGAGCTCCTTCAGCCGGGAACGGAGTACCTGGTCACCTACGAATGGGATGACCGAATGCCCCAGGAGGGGACCTTGTGTATGGTCCATCCCTGAAAATCTCAATTTTGATCAAGGAGGCAGCAGCCATGAAAATAGCAGAATTGTTCGGAAAGGGGAAGACCGTCTTTTCCTGTGAGGTGTTTCCCCCAAGAAGGACAGCCCCGTGGACACTATCTATCAGACCTGGACGGGCTGAAGGATATTAAACCCAGACTTTATCAGCGTTACCTTCGGAGCCGGTGGCTCCCAGGTGAACCAGTCCACCCGGGAGATCGCGGCCATCATCCAGAAGCAGTACCACATCCCCGCCATGGCCCACCTGACCTGCATCACCGCCACCAGGGGAGGTGACCGAGCTGCTCTATGACCTGAAGGCAGACGGCGTAGAGAACGTGCTGGCCCTGCGGGGGGACCGGAACCCGGACTATCCCCCAAAGACGGAGTTCCTCCACGCCGACGAGCTGGTGGCCTTCATCCGCCGGCGGGGGGACTTCGGTGTGTCCGCCGCCTGTTACCCTGAGGGGCACCCGGAGAGCCCCTGACGCGGTAAGCGACCTGCGCTACCTCAAGCAGAAGGTGGACGCCGGCGCCCAGCATCTGGTGAGTCAGCTCTTCTTTGATAACGAGGACTTCCTCCGCTTCCTGGAGCGGGCCCGCATCGCGGGCATCACGGTGCCCATCGAGGCGGGCATCATGCCCGTGCTGAACCAGAAGTCCATCGAGCGGATGGTATCCCTGTGCGGGGCCTCCATCCCCGGAAGCTCTCCCGCATCCTGGCTCGGTACGGCGACCACCCGGAGGCCCTGCGGGAGGCGGGCATCGCCTATGCCATCGACCAGATCTCCGACCTGGTGGCCGCCGGGGTGGACGGCATCCACCTTTACACCATGAACAAACCCTGCGGTGGCCAGGCAGATCAGCGACAGCGTCTCCGCCATCCGGCGGGTGTGAGCGCCATGCCAATCGCCCTGGGGGGGAGCTGGACCTGGACGAGGTGCTCCGCTACATGGGGACCCCGCCCAGCCAGGCCGGGCCGGAACTGCGGGCCCTGGCGGAGGAGTGCGGGCGGGCCGTATGCCGCCGCCCGGCCCCGCTGGGGCCTGGAGGGCCTTTGACATCGCAGAGGAGGCGGACGGGGTGCGCCTGTCCTGCGGGCCTGCTGCTGCCGGGGCAGGACCTGAAGAGCCACCTGAGGGGGGGTGCGGACGGGCGGCGGTGTTCTGCGCCACCCTGTCCGCCCAGGTGGACGCCCTGATCCGCCGCTGGGAGAGCGGGGACATGCTGCGGGCCCTGGCCCTGACTGCTCCGCCGCCGCCGCGGTGGAGCAGATGTGCGACCAGATCGAACTGGAGCTCCAGGGGCACTTCCCCGGCTGCTCCTTCCCTTTCCGGTACAGCCCGGGGTATGGGGACCTGCCCCTGGAGCCCAGAACCCCTGCTGGACCTGCTGGACGCCCCACGGCGGGTGGGGCTGTGCGCCAGCGCCAGCCACATCCTCACCCCCGCAAGTCGGTGACCGCTATCTTGGGGGCGGCCGACGGACCCATCCAACCAACTGTGCGCAGCTGTCTGGGCTGTCCCGCCCGGGAGAGCTGCCAGTATCGAAAGTCAGGTGGACACTGTGGAATTTCGTGAATTGCTGAATACGCCGGGCCCCGTCCTGCTGGACGGCGGCATGGGCACCATGCTGCAGGCCAGGGGCCTGTCCATGGGGGAGTGGCCCGAGCTGGCCGCCCTGGAACACCCGGACTGGCTGGAGGACATCCACCGGGCCTATGTGGAGGCGGGGGCCCAGATCCTGTGCGCCAACACCTTCGGCGCCAACCGGGAGAAGCTCGGCCGCACCGGCCGCACCGTGGAGGAGGTGGTCCCTCCCTCAGTGGAGATCGCCCGCCGGGCGGCCAGGGGAGGGCCTTAGTGGCCCTGGACGTGGGGCCCACCGGCCAGCTGCTGGAGCCCACTGGCACCCTCCGCTTTGAGGAGGCGGTGGATATCTTTGCCCAGACGGTGCGCGCCGGTGTCCAGGCCGGGGCGGACCTGATCGTGATCGAGACCATGACCGACCTCCAGGAGGCCCGGGCCGCCCTGCTGGCCGCTAAGGAGAACAGCAGTCTGCCCGTCATGGTCACCATGACCTATGAGGAGCGCGGGCGGACCTTCCTGGGCTGCGACCCGGCCTCCGCCGCCCTGACCCTGGAGGGGATGGGGGCAGACGCCATCGGAGTGAACTGCTCCCTCGGCCCTCGCGAGATGCCCCCTCTGGTGGAGGAGCTCACCCAGTGGACCACCCTGCCTATCGCCATCAAGCCCAATGCGGGCCTGCCCGACCCAGGGGCGCGGGGTATGACATTACGGCGGAGGAGTTTGCCGGGAGCATGGCAGAGCTGACCGGGCTGGGCGTTAAGCTGTACGGCGGCTGCTGCGGCACTACGCCGGAGTATATCGCACTGCTGCGGGAGAAACTGGCGGGCTGCACCATCGTCCAGGTGCCCCGGCAGGTGCCCGCGGCGGTGTGCAGCGGCACCCGCACCGTGCCCATCGACCGGGTGCGGGTCATCGGGGAGCGGATCAATCCCACCGGCAAAAAGCTGATGAAAGAGGCCCTGCGCCGGGGGGATGTGGACTACATGCTGAACCAGGCCCCTGGCCCAGACCGAGGCGGGGGCCGACATCCTGGATGTGAACGTGGGTCTGCCCGAGATCGACGAGGCGGAGATGATGGTGCGCACGGTGAAGGCCCTCCAGGGGTCACCGACGCCCCTCTCCAGTTGGACTCCACCGACCCCCGGGTGCTGGAGGGAGCCCTCCGGGTCTACTGCGGCAAGGCCATCGTCAATTCGGTGAATGGGGACGAGGAGACCCTGAACGCTATTTTCCCCTGGTAAAGAAGTACGGCGCTGCGGTGGTGGGCTTGACCCTTGACCACACCGGCATCCCAAAGACGGTGGACGCCCGGCTCTCGGTGGCCCGCCATATCCTGGACCGGGCCCTGTCCTATGGCATCCGGCGGGAGGATGTGTACATCGACTGCCTGACCCTCACCGTCTCCGCTGAGCAGGAAGCCGCCGCCCAGACCCTGGAGGGCCTGCGGCGGGTGAAGGGAGAGCTGGGCCTGAAGACGGTGCTGGGGTGTCCAACATCTGCCTTCGGACTGCCCGCCCGGCCCCTGATCAACCAGAATTTCCTTACCATGGCCATGGCCGCCGGCCTGGACCTGCCCATCCTCAACCCCAATGTGGACGCCATGATGGCGGCAGTGCGGTGCTACCACCTGCTGATGAACATCGACACCGACGCCCGGGAATTCATCGCCGCTTACGGGAACGCCACCGTCTCCACCTCTATCACCAGCGCGGCCGGGATGACCGCCGCCCCCCGCAGCGGGGGAAAAGCGGGGCCTGGAGGAGATCGTGGAGGCCGGCCTGAAGGGGGAGGCGGGGAGGCCACCCGGGCCCCTCCTGGAGAGTCGGGCCCCCTGGACGTGGTGGACAACGTCCTCATCCCCGCCCTGGACCGAGTAGGGGGCGGCCTTCGAGGCGGGAAAGGTGTTCCTGCCCCAGCTGATCCAGTCTGCAGGGGCGGCCCAGGCCGCCTTCGAGGTCATCCGGGAGCGCCTGTCCGGCCAGCCGGGCCAGGGGAGGACCGGGGGGACCATCGTGCTGGCCACCGTGAAAGGGGACATCCACGACATCGGCAAGAACATCGTGAAGGTGGTGCTGGAAAACTACGGCTACACCGTGGTGGACCTGGGGAAGGACGTGGACCCAGCCGCCGTGGCGGAGGCGGTGCGGAAGCACCGGGCCCCTCTGGTGGGCCTGTCCGCCCTGATGACCACCACCCTGAAGAGCATGGCGGACACCATCGCCCTGCTCCATCTGGAGGGCCTGCCCTGTAAGATCATGGTGGGGGGGGCGGTGCTCACCCCGGAGTATGCGTCCCAGATCCAGGCGGACTTCTACGCCCGGGATGCCAAGGAGAGCGTGGACATCGCCAAGCGGGTCATCGGGTAACGACCGCAATGGGGCCGGGAGGGGCTGTCAAGCCGTCCTCCCGGCCTTTCTGTGCCGCTTACCGGCGGAAAAACGGCCTGACAGCTCCCACCCCCTTGCGTGTGAGCCAGGGATCTGCTATCCTCCGGACAGAGAGGAGGCGAAGGCCATGAAACCACACATTGTCACAGAGGACATGAGGCTCCGGGCCCGGGACGGGCAGGAGCTGGAGGGAAAGCTGTATCTGCCCCGGGATGGCGTCGTCTCCCGGCTGGTGGTCCAGGTCAACGGCTCCGGCCCCCAGACCTGCAACACCTTCCGGGACCGGGGAGACGGGACCACGTACAGCTTCTGCGGCTTCTTTGGGGAGGAGCTTGCCGGCCGGGGACTGGGCTTCTTCTGTTACAGCACCCGCGGGTGCACCGATGGGGGATCAGGGTCCACTCTACTGCCGAGTGGACCGGGCGGTCTACCGCTCCTACACCCCTCAGACCTGTGTGGCCGACCTGGAGGACTGGACCGCCCTCCTTCAGGCCCACCCCCGCTGTGCTGGGGCGGAGCTCCTGCTGCTGGGGGTGGAGCGAGGGGACCATGATCGCTCCGGCTGTGGCTGCAGGGGAGCGGTACCCCTGGCCGGACTGCTGCTGGCGGGCTACGCCAACGGGACCATGGAGGAGGCCCTGGACTGGCAGCAGGGGCTGGGGCTGTACACCATGCTCTGCCAGTATTTTGACGCCGACGGAGATGGGAGCATCTCCCGGGAGGAGTTTGAGACGGGGCCGGGAGCGGTGCGGGAGGCCCTGGAGGCGACCTTCTCCGGGCTGGACCTGGACGGGGACGGCCGGATCACCCCGGCGGACCTGGAGGCGGTGTATGCCGGGGGAGCCGGGCGGAGATCTTCCGGGCCATCGAGGCGGGGGACGACGAGTGGCTTTGGGAACACTACCCAGTCCCCTCACTACCAACTGGTTCCGGGGCCACCGGAGGTTCCCCCCAACCGGGAGACCCTGCCCCGTCTGGACCTGCCCATCCATATCCTCCAGGGGAGGTGGGACGCCAACACCCCTGCGGAGGACGCCCCTGGCCATCCAGGAGACCTTCCGGAGGCTGGGGAAGGACAACCTCGCCGTCCACATCTACCCTGACGCAGGACACGCCCTGGGCTTTGAGCAGTATCTGGCCACCGGAGGAGAACTGCCCCCGCCCTCACCGATCTCTTTGAGCTGTGCCAGGGGCTGGGACGATAGAACAGGAGCCGGAGAGCGGGCCTCTCCGGCTCCCGCTTTTTTCCGGACTCCGGGGCCCGGAGGAGGAGCCCGCGGCTGAAAGGGAAAGCCCCTTGTGCCCTCCTGTCCCGTCTGCTATAATCGGAACAGAAAAAGTCGAATCCGCGTGCGGAGCCGGAAAGGAGTTCATTATGGCAGAGACCTTGATCCCATTGGAGGAGCGGGAGGAGGAGCGGCGCCCGTCCGGGTGGAGCCGCCCCGCCGGAGCAGGGGGCTGGGTGGGGAAGCTGGCCCTGGTGCTGGCGGTCGTCGCCCTGGCGGTGGCCTGTCTGGCGCTGTATCGGACACTGCCGCCGGGGGGAGGATGACCCACAGGAGCCAGGGGAGAGAGCAGAGTCCCCTACCATCTCCTACCGGGACCGGGAGCTCCCCCGTCCTGGAAGGGGTGGCGGTGAACAGCTATGTGTCAGACGGCTTCTCCGTCAATGATCGGGGCTGGCTCACCTATGAGCAGGATGGAAAGCAGGCGGCCATCGGCATCGATGTGTCCGCTTATCAGGGGGAGATCGACTGGCAGCAGGTAGCGGATTCGGGAGTGGAATTTGCCATGATCCGGCTGGGGTACCGGGGATACTCCCAGGGGTCATCATGCCGGACAAGAATTTTTGAGCAGAACCTCCGGGGGCGCTGGACGCTGGCCTGGAGGTGGGGGGTCTACTTTTTTCTCCCAGGCCGTCAGTGTCTGGGAGGCGGAGGAGGAGGCGCAGTACGTCCTGGACGCCATTCAGGGGTACGATGTGACCTACCCCGTGGCCTTTGACTGGGAGTTCATTGCCGGGGACACCGCCCGGACGGACGGCATGGAGCCGGAGGCCATCACACGCTGCGCCGGGGCCTTCTGTGATATGATCCGGGAGGCGGGCTACCACCCGGTGGTCTACTTTAACCAGGACCTGGGTTATCTGTCCTACCAGCTGGACCGGCTCACCGACTATACCTTCTGGCTGGCGGAGTATAACGCCCGCCCCAGCTTCTTCTACCACTTCGACCTGTGGCAGTACACCCACACCGCCTCGGTGCCCGGGATCGAGGGAAATGTGGACATGAATCTGGCCTTCCGGGAGTTTGACGAAAAGCCTCAGCATGGGGAAGAATAGAAAGAGACGGCGCCCGGTGCTTGAAGCACCGGGCGCCGCTCGTATTGATTGGGAGGATCACTCCACATATTTCAGACCGCTGCCCCGGGTGACAGTGCAGGCACTGGCCAGTTTTTCGGCCCACTGGCTGTACTGCTCGTTGTTCAGGGCGTTTTTGGCGCTGACGGCCCAGACGGGGTCGTCCCAGCCTGCAAAGTACATGATATGATAACCCTTGACGGAACTGCCGGTGTTCTGGATGATGCCGGTGTCTCCGGGCTGGCGGCTGGGGTCCAGGGACCACTGGGTAAAGGTGTCCACATAGCCGGAGTAAGGAGAGACATACTGGAGCAGCCCGCCGTTGGAAGCAGAGCTGGTGTCAGCGCTGTTCTCCTGGGCCAGCTGGGCAAAGGAGTCCTCAGTGGCATCGCCGGCCTCCCACTGGGCCAGCAGTTCCTCCGCCTTGGCCTTTGCCTGCTCATACTGCTCTTCGGTGGGGGTGATGTTGGCGTCGGCGGCGCCGATCAGGATGTGGCGCACATCGGCGGTGGGGGCGTCATCCCGTACACGGTCGTGGAAGAGGGCTACGCAGTAGTTATAGCTCTCGCTGCTGCCGCCGGCATACTCCACCAAGGTGATGTCGCCGGGCCGGGCGGGCGCTGTCATAGGCCCACTCGCTGTATTCCGAATTGACGGTGGAGCCCATCTGTTCCAGCGCCACCTCGGAGGAGTAAAAGGGAGTCACTGAACTCCTCCGCCAGGGCCTCCGGGTCCTCCCCGGCCTCCAGGCGGGCCTGGAGCGCCTCGGCCTGCTCCTTAACGGCGGCCTTCTCCTCCTCCAGGGCGGCGGCCTTCTCCTCATCGGTCATTTCAATGGTGTTGCCCTCGTCGTCCACGGTGTTCACCCGGGCCTGGAAAACGAACTGGGACAGAGTGAAGGTGTCCAGCTCGTCGGCGTGCTCCTCATAGTAGGCATCCAGCTGGCTGTCGTCATAGGTGTAGGAGTCCACCTGGCTCTGGGCGTAGTCAGCGGCCAGATAGTAGCGCTCCATGATCTGGACGAATTTGTCATAGCTCATGGTGGGGCCGTAGTTGGCGCGGACATAGGCGTCCTTGCTGCCGTAGCCGGAGGTGATGGTGCCGGCCTGAATGGAGTCCAGGGTGTTCTGCAGGCTCTCCTGGGCCTGGGCGGACATGGTGTATCCGCTGGCCTGGGCCTCGTTGGCAATGGCTGCCTGCTGAGTCAGGGTCTGGATGGCCACGTCCAGCAGATGGTCGCGCCAGGTCTCGCCGGTGGACTCGTCGTAGATCTGGTCCTCGGGATCGAGGGTGTAGTCCATGGTGCTGGCGCCGCTGTAGCTGTTGTAGATCTCCTGCTGAAGGGCGCCGTTGTAGTAGTACTGCACATCGGCGGCGGTGTAGTCCTGCCCATCGATGGTGACGGCGGCGGCGCGGCTCTGGAAGAAATTGCTGTTCCAGATCAGAAGGCCGACGCCGAACAGGACCACCAGAACGGCAAGCACCGTGTAGACGATGTGGTGGACATGGGTCTGACGCTCCTCCTGCTGCTGCTTGAGCTTCTTTTCACTGAGACCCTGACCGCTCGGTTCCTGGCGGGTCTTCTTCTCTCGGGATGCACTCACAGTTTGTTCAGTCCTCTCGTTCAGTTGGCAATGCGCGTGATTCACGACCGCACATTTCTTGATATTATATAAGAAATGACCCCAACTTTCAAGAGGAGAAGCGGGTTTTCCTCTGGGCGGGGGCAGCTTTTTTACATTTTATTCATGTTTCCGGGGAGGGAGCAGGCGTAAAGAGCCGCGGCAAAGCCGCGGCCCCAGTTCCAAATGGATCATTTATACCCCGCTCTGGCCGTGTGGGCCCGTTTAAAACCTGCACGACTGGCAGGTGGGTCACCTCCACAGCGCTTTTACTGCTTCCAACTTCCAGCATGCCGCAGGGGGCAGCCGGGAGGCCTGCAAGCCGCGCCGTGAGTTGGCGTCCCGTTTAAGAAATGTGGGTTTAAAAGAGCCCATCACGCACCGAGCAGGAGATCCAGTTCGGTCAATCCTCCATCTCTTCGTCCGCAAAGAGACGTTCCATAAACTGGTTGTAGATCAGGTCCAGCTCTTCATCGCTGTCCAGGGTGGACAGCAGCTCCTCGCCGTCCTCCTCCACCACCTTCATGATGATCAGGCCGTACTCCTCGTCATCCAGGTCGATGTCAGCAGGCTCGCCCTCCTGGGCATCCTCTGAGACGGCGGGGAAAAGGCCATGTAGACTTCGTTGTTGTACTCCAGGGTGTCCAGGTGCTCCAGCTCGAAGTCATTGCCGTCCTCGTCGGTGACGGTAATAAAGTCAGGGCCGAATTCTTCACTCATGGAGATCCCTCCCGCTGTTTTGTTCTGGACCTATTGTACCCCGACTTGAAGAAAAAAGCAAGGCCCGGAGGCCCCAAATTTTCACAGGGAAGAAAAAAGCGACCTTTTGCCCGGTGGAAATCATAAAGGTGGACAAACGGGAATATTATGATATAATATGCTAGATATCCGGTGTCCGCCCCGTCCGGGGCGGCTGCCGGAGCGGAGGATCTATCAACTGCCCGGGGGCCTGTCCCCAACGGAGGAAGTAACGTGTCAGAAGAACAGAACAGTCGTTTATATAACGAGAACAACGATTACGGGGAGCGGGATTACGCCCCCGCAAGTCCGGAAAAAAGAAGAAGCGGAAGGAGAGCGGCGGCCATGTGGGCAGGCGCATCCTTCAGGTGCTGGGCACCCTGCTGCTTGTGGGGCTGTGTACGGGGGCAATCCTGTGTTGCTTCGCCGCCGTCTATATCAAGACGGTCATCATCCCGGAGGCCGGAGCCGTGGACCTGAGCCAGTTCGCGGTGGGAGAAAACAGCGTGATGTACTACATGGACCAGGACACCGGGAACTACCGGGAGCTGGTCACTCTGGCGGCAGAGGAGAACGCCGAGTGGGTGAACTATGAGGACATCCCCCGAAGACCTGATCAACGCCACCGTGGCCATCGAGGACCGGCGGTTCTGGGAGCACAACGGTGTGGACTGGAAACGCACCGCTGCGGCCATCCTCTACATGTTCACTGGTCAGGATATCCAGGGCGGCTCCACCATCACCCAGCAGCTCATCAAAAACCTGACCCAGTACGACGATGTCACCGTCAAGCGGAAGGTCATCGAGATCTTCCGAGCCCTCCAGTTCGACAAGGACTACACCAAAGAGACCACTCTGGAGTGGTACCTCAACTTCATCTGGCTGGGGGACCGCTGTCGGGGTGTAGGGGCGGCGGCCATGAACTACTTTGGCAAGCCCGTGCAGGAGCTCACCCTGGCGGAGTGCGCCAGCCTGATCTCCATCACCAACAACCCCACCATCTATGGCCCTTACTCCGATGCTGTCTTCACCAACTCGGAGACCGGGGAGCAGAAGACTGCCCATGGGGACAAGAACAAGGAGCGCCAGGAACTGGTGCTGTGGAGCATGCTGGACCAGGGCTATATCACCCAGGAGGAGTATGATGAGGCCGTGGCCCAGGAGCTGGTCTTCGACCGGGCGGCGGGGGAGTCCACCTCTACCATCTACTCCTGGTATGAGGAGCAGGTCATCTCCGATGTGAAGGACGACCTGAAGGCCCAGTACGGATACAGCGATGAGGCGGTCTCCCCCTGCTGCTGACCAGAGGCGGCCTGTCTATCTATACCTGTGTGGACCCGGATGTCCAGGCCCAGGTGGAGCAGATATACAGCGACCGCACCAACCTGGACTACACTTCCAGCAGCGGTCAGCAGCTCCAGTCCGCCATCACCGTCATCGACAACGAGACGGGCAACCTAGTGGGCATCGCCGGCCGGGTGGGGGGGGAGAAGACGGGCAACCTGTGGATGAACTTCGCCACCGACAGCAAGCGTCAGCCCGGCTCCTCCATCAAGCCTCTGTCGGTGTACGCCCCCGCCTTTGAGATGGGCCTCATCAGCCCCATCTCCGTGCTGGATGACTATCCCCACGAGGTGATGGGCGGCCGGCCCTGGCCGGTGAACGTGGACGGCCGCTACCGGGGACTGGTCACCGTGCGTCAGGCCCTGTCCAACTCCTATAACACCGTGTCCGTGCGGGTGCTGGCCGACTTGGTCACCCAGGAGAACAGCTTCAACTTTGTGGAGGAGCACTTCCACCTCGATTTGGAGGATGGTGTGGAGATAGGCGGCCAGATGAAGAGCGACATCGGGGTGGCCCCCCCTTTCCATGGGCGGCCTGACCTACGGCGTCAACACCCGGGACATGGCGGAGGCTTTCGCGGTGTTCCCCAACGGCGGCCTCTATCAGAAGTCCCGCACCTACACCAAGGTGACCCGGGAGGTGGACGGCGTGGAGACCGTACTGCTGGAAAACCAGCCTGAGTCCGAGGCCGTGCTCAAGTCGGAGACCGCCTACTATGTCAACTCCATCCTGCGGGAAGTGGTCACCCGGGTCAATACGTCGGGCAACTTTGACAGCGGCATGACCATCGCCGGCAAGACCGGTACCACCGATGACAAGTACGACCGCTGGTTCGTGGGCTACACCCCCTACTACACCGCGGCGGTCTGGGTGGGCTTTGAGCAAAACGAGCGGGTGCCTGCCTCCGGGAACCCGGCCCTGAAGATGTGGACTCTGGTCATGTCCGGTGTCCACGAGGGGCTGGAAGACCGGAAGTTCTCTGAGCCCGCCGGGCTGACCACCGTCACCTACTGCCAGGACAGCGGCCTGCTGGCCACCGATTACTGCCGGATGGACCCGCGGGGGGGACCGTACAGCCAGAGGAACCGTCTTCCAGGGCGATGCGCCGACCGAATTCTGCACCAGCCACACGGCGGAGACCACTGTTACGGTATGCCTGGACTGCCCCATCCTGGATGGAAACGGCGAGGAGACCGGCCTGTACCACCTGGCCGGGGAATTCTGCCCGGAGGAGAGCCGGCAGGAAGTGAGCCTGCTGGGCTACCAGCGGGAGGCTGTGGGAGGCGCCAGCGCAGAGGACGCCAAGTATTTTCTGGGTGTGACCCAGGAGGCCGGGCCCTGTACGGTCCACACTGCGGCCCAGCCCGACCCGGATCTGCCCTTTGATCCCAACCAGCCATGGGACCCCAGCGATCCGTGGAATCCCAACACCAACCCACTGGATCCCACAGGGCAGGGCGGCGGGGGTGCCGCCGACCCTGGACAGGAGGACCCGGACGCGCCTCAGGGCGGAGAGACGGAGGACCCCAGCGGGACGGACCCCATCATCAACCCGGAGACAGGGAGGCCCTACGGATATTGAACAAAAAACGGGCCCGCGGGCATCGCTCCCGCGGGCCCGTTTTTCGTTCTGCAAACAGAGCGGCTCCCATATGCCGAAGACACGTGGGAGCCGCTTGTTATCTCTATATTTTACTTAGAAAAGGATCTCTCTGGTGATCTCTTTCAGACTGTGGACCCCGCACATAGCCATGGTGTCCTCCAGCTCCCCCCTTCAGCTTCTGGGTCAGCAGGGCCACGCCCTCTGCTCCTCCGCCGTACACCGCCGTGACATAGGGGCGGGCCAGCAGAACGGCGTCAGCACCCAGCGCCAGTGCCTTACACACGTCCACGCCGCTGCGGATGCCGCCGTCCACCAGGATGACCATCTGATCCCTCACCGCGTCGGCAATGGCGGGAAGGACTTCGGCCGTGGCGGGGACACCGTCCAGCACCCGGCCCCCGTGGTTGGATACCACGATGCCCGCCGCGCCGGCCTCCAGAGCCTTGCGGGCCCCCTTCACGGTCATAACGCCTTTGATCAGGAAGGGGACTTCGGCGTACTCCACGATCTCCCGCAGCTCCGCCACCGTCTTGCTGCCCGCCGGGGCTGGAGCCCCTTCAGGAAGGGCAGGCCGGCGGCGTCGATGTCCATGGCGATGACCTGGGCGCCGGCCGCCTTGGCCTCGTCCAGCTTGGAGAAGAGTGTGTTGCGGTCCCAGGGCTTTACGGTAGGAATGCCCTTCCCGCCGGAGGCACCGATGGCCCTGGCTGCGGCGGTGAAGACTGCGGGGTCGGTCCGTCGCCGGTGAAGGCGGCGATGCCGGCCTGGGCACACGCCGGGACCAGGATGCTGTTGTAGGCCTGGTCGTCATATTTTTCGCCGTAGTGCAGCTTGGTGGCGCCCACCGGGCCGGCAAAGACGGGCAGATCGTACTGCTGCCCGAAGAAGGTGTAACGGGTGTCCACAGGCTTGTTTTCGCAGATGGTGTCCAGATCCAGCCGGATGCTCTGCCACGCCTCATAATTCCGGACGGCGACGGTGCCGGTGCCCTTTGCTCCCGGGCCGGGCATGGAGCTGCCGCAGGCCCGGCCATTGCATACCAGGCAGGCTTTGCAGTAAGGGCCGCTGCATCCCCTGGCGGCCTGCAGGACTTCAGAATAGGTCATGGATCTTCCTCCTCACGTTTTCTCTCGTTATTGTATCGGCTGGGAGGCGGCACGTCAAGAAGAACAGGACAGCCCGCCGAGCCTCCAAGGGGCACGGCGGGCTGCTCTGCTGTTTCAGCGGCGGTAGGTGCGGGTGATCTCACGCAGCTTACCGGAGACGTAGGGGTTGAAGGCCTCCTGACGGACCCGCCAGCTCCAATTCTGGCTGCCCATAGTGCCGGGGGTGTTCATCCGAGCGTCGCTGCCCAGCCCCAGTACATCCTGGAGGGGGCGATAGCCAGGCGGCTGGGAGCGGCCCAGGCGCCGGAGATCACGCCCCAGCCCAGCCCCTCGTCCTGCCGGAGCCGGAGATAGCGGCTGGCGAACAGGCGGGAGTCGGGGTCGGTCTCTCTCAGCCACTGGAGGAAGGTCGGGGTGTCATGGGTGCCAGTATAGATGACGGAGTCCCGCTGGCAGTTGTGGGGGGAGGTAGGCGCTCTCCCCCACGGGGTCGAAGGCGAACACCATCACCTTCATGCCGGGGATGCCGCAGGTACGGACGAACTGCAGGGCTTTCGGGCCCCAGGTCCCCCAGGTCCTCCGCAATGAGCTCCAGCTGGGGGGCGGATTTTTGCAGGGCATGGAGGAGCTCCATCCCCGGTCCATCCTCCCAATGGCCCTCCCGGGCATTCTCCGCGCCAGTGGGGACGGACCAGTAGCTGTGGAAAGCCCGGAAGTGGTCGATACGCACGGCGTCATAGATGGCGGCGCACCACTGGATGCGCCGCTTCCAGAAGTCAAAGACCCCCCCTGCTTGTTTCCCCCTTCCAGTCATAGAGGGGTTGCCCCACAGCTGGCCCTGGTCAGAAAATGCGTCGGGGGAACGCCGGCCGAGGCGGCCAGATGGCCCTTCCCATCCAGCTGAAAGAGCTCGGGCTGGCGCCACATCTGAACGCTGTCTGGGGAGAGGTAGAAGGGGATGTCACCCATGATGCGGATGCAGCGCCGGCTGGCATATTTCTTCAGAGCCATCCACTGGCGGTAGAAGGTCTCCTGGAGGAAACGGTGAAAATCAATCTCCTCCGGCTCCGGCGGAGGGGCGTCCTCAGGCCACTGCCAGAAAGGGGCTTGATACCGGTCGTGGAGGGCGGCGAAGGTGCAGTAATCCTCCAGCCAGGGCAGGTCTGGGGCGTCAGACTGGAGGTGGGCGGTTTGGGAGCGTTCCCAGGCCTTCCGCAGCAGGGGGATACGGGTCTGGGCCAGATGGTCGTAATCCACCCGGTCCGGGTCGGGCCAGCGGGCCCCGTCCAGCTCCTGGGGGTGAGGAGCCCCTCGGCCGCCAGTTCATCCAGGTCGATGAGATAGGGGTTGCCGGCAAAAGCGGAGGGGGACATATAGGGGGAGGAGCCGTCCCCGGTGGGACAAGGGGCAGGATCTGCCAGTAGTGCTGCCCGGCCTCGGCGAGAAAATCCACGAACCGCCGGGCGGGTCCGCCCAGGGAGCCGATGCCGTAGGGGCCGGGCAGAGGACACGGCCAGCAGGATGCCGCTGGAACGATGATCTTCCATGAAACGATGCCTCCTAAACGGGAATATGGCAAGCCCCGCTGGTGACCAGCGGGGCCGTGCATGTGCTGAGGGGTCGCCTTATGGGCATTATACCACAAAAAGAAAAGGAAAGGAAAGGGAAAATTGTGCAATATTTCCGTTCATTTCGGGGAAACTGGGCGAACTGTGACCTTGTTTTGGGAGACGGAGACCTGGAGCGTGTCTCCGGGGACCAGGGCACCCCGCAGCACCAGGGTCTGCGGGGGGTCCTCCACCAGAGAGGAGACCGCGCGGCGCAGAGGGCGGGCGCCGTACTCCCGGTCCCCGCCACTGCGGGCCAGCAGTTCCACCGCACCCTCCTCCGCAGACAGAGAGACGCCCAGCTCCGCCAGGCGAGCCCCCGCCTGGTCCAGCAGCTGCCGAGTGATGGAGACCAAGGAAGTGTGGTCCAGTGGGTGGAAGACAAGGGCGGCGTCCAGACGGTTGAGGAACCCGGGGAAAGGACTTCCGTGCGTCGGCCAGCACCTCCCGCCCAGGGCGGTCCGGTCCCCCTCAGGGCCGGGGGAGAAGCCCAGGCCGGGTCCCCGCACGAAGCGTTGGGAACCCAGGTTGGAGGTCATGACCAGCACGGTGTTGCGGAAATCCGTTTTGCGGCCCAGGCCGTCGGTCAACACCCCCTCCTCCATCACCTGGAGGAGGACGGACCACACATCCCGGTGGGCCTTCTCCAGCTCGTCCAGCAGCACCACGGACCAGGGGGAGCGGCGCACCGCCTCGGTGAGCTGTCCGCCGTCCTCATGGCCCACATAGCCCGGGGGGAGCCGATGAGGCGGGAGACGGAGTGGGGTTCCATATACTCCGACATGTCGAAGCGGATCAGGGCGTCCTGACTGCCGAAGAGGACAGCGGCCAGGGCCCGGCACAGCTGGGTCTTGCCCACGCCGCTGGGGACCCAGGAGGAGGAAGCAGCCGGTGGGCCGGCGGCTGTCTTTAGTCCCAGCCGTCCCCGTCGGATGGCTCGGGCCACCTGTTCCACTGCGGCATCTTGGCCCAGCAGCTGCCCGCGCAGATGGTCCTCCAGCTCCAAAAGGGCCCGGCGGTCCCCATCGTCCAGATCGGTGACCGGCACCCCGGTCCATTGGGAGAGGACCTCCCGGATGTGGCAGGGCTCCACCGAGCGCCGCTCCTGGCTGGCCTGCCAGGCCTGGCGGGAGTGATTCAGCTCCTCCCGAAAATCCTCCTCCGCGTCCCGGAGCATGGCCGCCCGCTCGAAGTCCTGGGCTCGGACGGCCTCCCGCAGCTGGCGGCCGGTCTGACTGCCCGGAGCTCCAGGGCTTGAGCCGGGGGGAGGAGCGCCCGGCCAGCCGGGCCCGGCTGGCCGCCTCGTCCACCAGGTCGATGGCCTTGTCCGGCAGAAAGCGCTGGGGCAGATAGCGGCAGGACAGGTCCACCGCCGCCTCCAGGGCCTCGTCGGAGATGGAGAGGTGGTGGTGCCCCTCGTATCGGCCCCGAAGACCCTGTAGGATGGCCAGGGCCTGGTCACGGTGGGCTCCCGGACCGTGACGGGCTGGAAGCGGCGCTCCAGGGCGGCGTCCTTCTCGATATAGCGCTGATACTCGTCCAGTGTGGTGGCCCCCAGCACCTGGAGCTCCCCACGGGACAGGGCGGGTTTCAGGATGTTGGCCGCGTCGATGGCCCCCTCGGCGCTGCCCGCCCCCACGATGGTGTGCAGCTCGTCGATGAACAGGATGACGTTTCCCGCCCGGCGCACCTCCGCCAGGACGTGGCTGAGCTTCTCCTCAAACTCCCCCCGGTATTTGGTCCCCGCCACCATGGCCGCCAGGTCCAGAGCGCACACCCGCCTGCCCAGCAGGTGGGAGGGGGCGGTGCCATCAGCGATGGCCAGGGCCAGCCCCCTCCACAATGGCAGTCTTTCCCACGCCTGGTTCCCCGATGAGGGCGGGGTTGTTCTTGGTCCGCCGGGACAGGATCTGGATCACCCGGGTCAGTTCCTCCTCCCGGCCGATCACCGGGTCCAGCTGTCCGTCGGCAGCCATCCGGGTCAAGTCCCGGGCGCACTGGTCCAGCAGGCGGGTATCGGTGCTGCGCTCCGGTTCCCGGGGTCGGACGGAGCGGGTGGGGAGTTCCTCGCCCCCCAGAAAGGCTGCCAGTCCCTGGGAGAGCTGGTCCAGATCCGCCCCCTGCTCCGCCATAAGGCGGCAGGCGGCGCACTCACGGTCCTGGAGCAGACCCAGCAGCAGGTGCTCCGCGCTGACAGCGTTCTGCCCCAGGCGGCGGGAGGCGGCCGCTGCCTGCTGGATGGCCAGGCAGCACTTGGGGGTCAGGCCCTGGTGGAGGGACCGGGCGGGCACGCCGGTGCCCACCAGCTGGGAGATGGCGGAGCGCAGGGAGCGGCTGTCCACCCCGCTGCTCTGAAGGGACCGGGCGGCGGCGCTGTACTCCTGGCTGGCCAGCCCCAGCAGCAGGTGTTCGCTGCCCACATAGCTGTGCCCCAGTCGGGCGGCATTTTCCTGGGCCAGTCGGATGGCGCCCAGAGCGGTGGAGGTAAAGCGGCATTCTGGCATACATATCACCTCTGGATAGGTTTTCCTCTCAGTATTTCCAATTTCAAAAAATTATCATTGCATTTTTCAAAACTTGTGATAAAATGAGACTAGATTTTTATGGAGGTGTTTCCCATGGCTTACAAGATTAGCGATGCCTGCATCAGCTGCGGTTCCTGCGCGGATGCCTGCCCCGTGGGTGCCATTTCTCAGGGCGATTCCCAGTATGTCATCAGCGAGGATGCCTGCATCGACTGCGGCGCTTGCTCTGACACCTGCCCTGTGGGTGCCATTTCCCAGGGCTGATTGGCAACAAAAAAACAGCGCCGGCGTGTGCGGCGCTGTTTTTTATGCTCAAAAGGGCCTGAAAAGCAGGAGACTGTGTAATATGACGGATATTTTCGGCGGGACGGGAAGAAAATCTCTATTTTTCGTCAAAGATTTCATTGAAGCGGTCCGCCGGGTGTGTTACAATAGACCACAACACAAGAACAAATGCCCTTGCAACACGGACACGGGGCAGGGGATGACGCATAGTCTGGAGGAGACGCAGTTGAGCGGAGGGGCGAAGTACTTTATCGTGGAGGCAGAGGCCATGCCGGAGATCATTCGGAAAGTGGCGGAGGCCAAGCGCCTGTTAGAGACCGGGGAGAAGACCACGGTGAACGGCGCGGCCCGGGAGGTGGGCATCAGCCGGAGCGCGTTCTATAAGTATAAGGACGCGGTGCATCCCTTTCAGGATATGCTCCACGGCAGGATCGTCACACTCCAGACCGTACTGCGGGATGAGCCCGGCGTGCTCTCCGGCGTGTTGAACGTGTTCGCCGGTACAGGCATCAATATTCTGACCATCAATCAGAACATCCCGGTCAACGGCTGTGCGGTGGTGACCATCACGGCGGAGACCTCCGCCCTGCGGCGCTCCCTGGAGGAGCTGCTGGCCGCAGCGGGGGCAGCCGCCGGCGTGCTGCGCTGTGAGATCCTGGCCGGATAACGGGCCGTGTTTTTAGATTATCGTGGAAGAGATTCATGAGGTGAACGGAATGGTAAATGTTGCGATCTTAGGCTTTGGCACCGTGGGCTCCGGCGTGGCAGAGGTGCTCACCACCAACGGCGGGCTGATCGACCAGCGGGTGGAGAATCTGGTGCGGCTGAAATATATCCTGGATGTGCGAGATTTTCCTGACAGCCCGTACCGGGACTGCTTCGTCAAGGACTTTTGGGGTCATCGAGAGCGACCCCCGAGGTGGACATCGTGGTGGAGACCATCGGCGGCGCCACGGTGGCGCTGGACTTTACCACCCGGGCGCTGAAAGCGGGCAAGAGCGTGGTCTCCTCCAATAAGGAGCTGGTGGCCACCCACGGCTATGAGCTGCTTCAGCTGGCCCGGGAGCACGGGGTCAGCTATCTGTTCGAGGCCAGCGTGGGCGGCGGCATCCCTATCCTGCGGCCCCTGACCTCCTGCTTGGCAGCCAACGAGCTCAGCCAGGTCACCGGCATCCTCAACGGCACCACCAACTATATCCTTACCCGGATGATCAAGGCGGGCCTCACCTTTGACCAGGCTCTGAAGGAGGCCCAGGACAACGGCTATGCCGAGAAGGACCCCACCGCCGACGTGGACGGCCACGACGCCTGCCGCAAAATCTGCATTCTGGCCGCCCTGGCCTTTGGCCAGCACGTGTACCCCGACCAGGTGCCCACCCAGGGCATCCGGGGCGTCACCCTGGCCGATGTGGCCTACGCCGACTCCTGCGGCTATAAGATCAAGCTGCTGGGCCGCGCCATCCGGGAGCCGGAGGGAAAGCTCTGCGCCTTTGTGGCCCCCCATCTGGTGCCCGCCTCCAACCCCCTGTCCGGGGTGGAGGACGTGTTCAACGCCATTTCCGTCACCGGAAACGCCATCGGCGACGTGATGTTCTATGGCCGGGGTGCCGGCAAGCTGCCCACCGCCTCCGCCGTAGTGGGCGATGTCATCGACATTGCCAAGGATCTGAAGACTGCCCGGTGTGCGGTCTGGGGACCCGGGTCCCGGGACCTGGTGGGTTCCGACATCCTCAGCTCCCGCTGGTATGTCCGGGGACGGCCTCCATGGACAAAGTCCGGGCCGCCTTCGGGGAGATCAGCCCCTGGCAAGGGGAGGTGCGCCTGCCGGGGAGACCGCTTTCCTGACCGCACCCATGACGGAGCCCCAAGTCCGGGCCAGGCTGGAGGGGGATGGAGCTCCACTCCCTTATCCGGGTGCTGGAGTGAGGAACGCCGCCGGCATAGAATGGTGTGCAGAGTCCTGCGCGCTGATCGAGAATTGACCTTTAGGGGGAAACAGATATATGGCATTGATCGTACAAAAATTCGGCGGCAGCTCCGTCGCCGACACGGCCCGCATCCGGAATGTGGCCCGGATCATCACGGAGACATATCGCAAAGGAAACAACGTGGTGGTGGTCCTGTCCGCCCAGGGGGACACCACCGATGACCTGATTGCCAAGGCGGAAGAGATCAACCCCGGAGCCTCCCGCCGGGGAGATGGACATGCTGCTGGCCACTGGAGAACAGATCTCCATCTCCCTGTGCGCCATGGCCATTGAAGCTCTGGGGTATCCTGTGATCTCTCTCACTGGCTGGCAGGCGGGGATGCTCACCAACTCCGCTTACGGCAGTGCCCGGATCAAGCGCATCCGCACCGACCGCATACAGACTGAGCTGGACGCCCGGAAGATCGTCCTGGTGGCCGGCTTCCAGGGCATCAATAAGTATGATGACATCACTACCCTGGGACGGGGCGGCTCCGACACCTCGGCGGTGGCTCTGGCCGCCTCCCTCCATGCAGATCTGTGCCAGATCTACACCGACGTGGACGGCGTGTACACCGCCGACCCCCGCTCTGTGAAGGGGGCGCGCAAGCTGGAGGAGATCACCTTCGACGAGATGCTGGAGCTGGCCAGCCTGGGGCGCCCAGGTGCTCCACAACCGTTCGGTGGAGATGGCGAAGCGCTATAATGTGAATCTGGAGGTCCTCTCCAGCTTTTCCGGCAAGCCCGGAACCAAAGTCAAGGAGGTCGTCAAAAACATGGAAAAATCCCACGTCAGCGGTGTGGCGAAAGATAAAAAATGTGGCCCGGCTGGCCTTGGTGGGCCTGGCCGACGAGCCGGGATCGCCTTTAAGATCTCTCTCTTGGCAAAGAACCGGATCAACGTAGACATCATCCTCCAGTCCATTGGACGGGACAGCAGCAAGGATATCAGCTTCACCGTGGCCCGGGGCGACACTGAACGGGCCAAGGCGCTGCTGGAAGAGCACAGGAGGCCATCGGCTTCCGGGAGATCGAAGTGAATGAGCAGGTGGCCAAGGTCTCCATCGTGGGGGCCGGGATGGTAAACAACCCCGGTGTGGCCGCCAGGATGTTTGAGGCCCTCTACAGCGCCGGCATCAACATCAGCATGATCTCCACCAGCGAGATCAAGGTCTCTGTCCTGGTGAATGAGCGGGACGCAGACCGGGCGGTCCAGGCCATCCACGACCGCTTCTTCAACGAATTTGGAGGCAACGCCTGAACAGGCGTCAAAGCGATGCAGCCCCCTCATGGCCCGGTCGGGCCGCGAGGGGGTGCCCTGTTTTCAGGTTTTCGCCCGTTTTTGCCGGAAAAATCCTTTTTAGCTTGCAATATTTGTGCCGGTCTGGTAAAATAATAACTCGACTGGATATTCTTTTCCCATCCAGTCTGTTTTATCCCCGCCGGGAGGCAGACGGAACGGGATGCGGGCTGACTGAAAACGAGAATCTCAGGGTTGCCGCCCAAGGGCGCCCCTGCTGCAAGTAAGGAGAGAATCATCGCAATGGACAAGAATCAGAGAGAAGAGCGGCGCCGCCAGGAGGATATCGCACTGAACCGGGGCTTGCTCTGGGTCGGGGCGGCCATCCTGATGGAGCTGCTTTTGATGCTGGTCAATAAATACTATATCAACTACTACTCCACGGTGGAGTCCATCAATATGGTCTACGCCTTTGACGCGGGCCTGAAAGCGGTGCGCATCGTGGCGCTGATAGCCTTGGCGGCCTCCGCAGTGTGGTGCTTCCTGCGCTTCTCCCGGGGGGCGCACCGGCACCATGCCCTTGGTCCTGGTGGCCGCTTTCAGCGCGGTGACGGCCATCGCCCATATCACGATCTGTTTTAAGGACGCCGGCGTCCGCATGCTGTTCCTGCTGGTGCCTGCCTGGGCCGCCCTGGCGCTGGTGTACTACCTGTATCAGCGGGAGTTTTTTACTCCGCCTTCTATACCGGTCTGGGCACCATGCTCCTGTGGATGCTGCGCCACAAGGACAGCACAGTGGACCCCTCCTCCTCCCGGCTGACTACGTACGTGTTCCTGGCCATCGTGGCCATCCTGATGGTGCTGGGGCTGGTGATGCTACTCCAGGCCAGGAAGAACGGCGGCGTGTGGAGCCTGGCGGGCCGTGAGGTCCGTGTCCTTCCCGCAGAGGCTGGATACTCCCTGATCTTCCTGACCCTGGCCGTCAATGTGGTGGCGGTAGCCGCCGCCGCAGTGATGGGCGGAAATGTGGGCTACTATCTGATTTATGTGCTGGTGGCCTGGCTCTTCGCTCTGCTGGTGTATTACACCGTCAAAATGATGTAAGAGCGGCCTGAGGAAAAGAAAAGGCTGCGGTGTGCTTTGACGCCTCCGTAGAAAAGTGTCAGGAGACGCCTATACTGTGCGGCCAGCAAGTGAAATGTGGAAATTTAAAGAGGACTATCGGTGAAAAGCCGACAGTCCCTCTTTTTTTGTGCTGCATTGGGCACAGATAGAGCCGGAATACAAGAAATGCCGGCTGTCAAAAGGAGGCTTCTCCTGGCAGACGACCTTTCATTGTCCTTTTGGAAGATATTTCTTTTTGTCAATGCTCATGTGCGGTAAAGAGCACATAAGGATTTGACAGACAGCCTCCCACTATTCCGGCTTAATGGGAATTTCAATTTGAGTGATATAATCGTCTATACTATCAATAACCAACTCATTGATCCCTGTTTCATAAGCATAGCCACACAGAGTTGTCCCTTGCTTTTTTGCATAGGCAAGGATTTCTTTTGTATCTTTCGGGAAGCTTTTTTCCCAATTTCCCTTACAAAAAGCCCTTAGGTATGTTCCGGCAGGCTGCAGATGCAGTCCTCTTTTTGGAAACAGGAAAAGGCATTTCAATATATATGGCACTATACTCGCTGAATTTTTCTTGATATAAATGCTCCACTGGAAGCATCGCACCATAGGAAGCGTCATGCAGACGGCGAAGTTGGTGTTTTTTTGTTTCGGCAATGACCCGCTCAATTTCTTGTTCAAATGATAAGTTTTCAGCCATATCAACAGCCACCAAATAGCGGCTCTGCTTTTTCCACAAGGCTGATTTCTGCAATATCCAAAGAGCGCAGCATATCCATATCCTGCTGCTGGTTGATCAGAATTTTTTGGATAGATCTCAAATGGGAAATGGTTTGATTTAATTCTGTGATTTTTTCTTGCAAAAGAGAAGCGAAGTTATCAATGGTACGGTTTTCCATAAATTGTTTGATTTCATCAAGAGATACATTTAACTCCCGCAGCATTAAAATTGTTTCAGTGCCGCACTCTGCTGGTAGCTGTAATACCGATAGCCGTTTTCCTTAATACAGGCAGGTTTCAGCAGACCGATCTCATCATACCACATCAAAGTTTTTTGTTGATTTCATGGAGCGCCGCAAACTGCCCTATGGTAAACAGTGCAGCTTTTTTCTTTCAGCATTTTTGAAGATCCCCCTTGACTGTACTGTTACTGTACGGTTTATTATATAAAATGTTCAGAGAAAAAAACAAGGAGGATCTTTATTTATGCTGAGCGAGAACGCATACAGCCGCCCGGTAACATTAAAAATGTTTTGAGATTTGCTGTCCCGACTATCGTTATGACGGTATTCATGTCCTTTATACCATGGTGGACGGTCTGTTTGTATCCAATCTGATTGGTACAGATGCACTGTCCGCAGTCAATTTGACCGCCCCGATTATTTCACTGGTAACTGCCATCTCTACCATGCTTGCTACGGGTGGAAGCGCTGTCATTATGAGAAAGGTAGGAGAGCAAAAAAAGCAACGGAAGCAAATGAGGACTTCACATTTCTAATTGTTGTGAATGTGATCGTAGGGCTTGTCATGTCCGTTTTAGGTTATCTTGTCATGGACGGCATCTTTGGAAGCATGAACCTTTCGCCGGTTGTATTTGATCACTGCCACGATTATTTGAGCCGCTATTTGATTTTCACAATCCCTATCCTGCTGATGAATAACTTTACCCTTTTATATGATCGCCGCCGGGAAGTCAGATCTTTCTATGGTCTGCTCCATTACAGGCGGCGTGTTGAATATGGTCCTTGACTATACTGCGCATCCGTTCCAGAGGAACGGAGCGCCATTCCGCTTCAAACTGAGCAAAGCTCAGCAGGTTGATTAATTACTATTGGTTATTCTGCGATCCCTGCCAGGAAATTCAAGGCGATATGCTTTAGATGTCATTCGACTTAAGCAGGCATCTGCGTAGGTGGAATCCCCAAAAAGCTGATACCATCCGGATACTGGAATCTGTGAGATAATAATAGTTGCCTTGCGGCAGTCTCTGGACTCGATGATTTCAAATAAATCGCGGCATTTCTCGATGTCCAGATCCATTAAGCCGAAATCATCTATCACCATGAGATCATAAGCTGCCATTTCATTCGAATACTCAAAGTAAGTACCTTCCTGCCTGGCATGATCTGATTCCTTTAAGAGTGTGTTCGCACGTATGTATTTAACAGTACGGTTCTGATGCATTGCTGTGATACATAAGGCGCAGGCGATGTGCGTTTTTCCAGCACCGGCCCCTCCGGTCATCAGCAGGTTATTCGGCTCATCGATCCAATCACACTTGGCCAGAAGTTCTATGACGTGTGTATTCAGCTGACGTTCTGGATCATAGATTGAGCTGTCAAGATCAGCTGCAGGATATTTCAGGGTCGCTTTCTTCATGAGACGTTTAAACTTTTTACTCTCACGCTGATCCCACTCCTGATTTACAATAGCAGCAAAGCGGACTTCAAATGGTTCGAGACCTGTGTTTGGTTCCAGCAGCTGCTTTTCAAATGCTTCAGCCATACCGGACATGCGAAGTTTATACAGCCGATCCATGAGTATGTTCTGTTCCTTTGTGAGTTTATCGTTATAAAGATAGTCTTTTAATCTGTATGCCATAGTACGTCACCCTTACTTATAGTAGTCCTTTCCTCTGATATTTTCATGATTGGGCAGTGTTCCTGGTGAATGCTCGGGGAGTTCCTTCACATCCATCTTTTTCAGCATCTGCTTGAAGGTAAAATACTTACAGGAATTGATCTCTATACATTTACGGGCAACTTCTTCAGCAGCACCTTTCGGGATTGTTTTTACTTTATGCAGGATACCTGCACAGGCATTATAAGACTGCTCTTCATGTTTTGATGATTTAAGGAGTCTGTCAATCAGTTCTGACATCGCAGGACCAATGGCAGAAGCCCAGCGGCGGTAATAATTACCATCCTTTGAATTGACTTCTTTGTAATAAAGGTGTTCTGGCGGCATATGTTCATCTACCGTGATATACAGCGGAAACTCTCTATAAGACCGCTTATGTGTACAGATCAGCCGATTATACTGATCACAGATCCTGATCTCTGAAGCGGTTGCCTTCAGGATTGCAGGCTTGCCACAGTAAGAGTACAATACGGAGTAGTAGTGGCCGTCATACTCGATGTGGTAATTATTGGGAACTTTTAGGACCGCTTTATAGTCGCAAGCCGTGTAACATCCGCCTGGCAGTGGTTTCATACATGGTTTGTCATACTTTTCGAAAGCATCCTGTCTTGAGAAGTCCTTGCCTTGAAAAGATCGTTTATTGAGGACTGCTACTATTTTTTTGATTTCAGCATTCAGGTCTTCAAATGATACATATATCTTTTCTTTCAGTTTCTCAACCAGGTGTATTTCAAGATAACGTACATGATTTTCAACTGTAGGCTTGCCTTTCGGCTTTCTAGCGGGTGGTGGAAGAACTATAGTTTCATAGAAATCTTCCAGATCTGCAAATGTAGACTGCAGGATAAGTTCATCCTTTGTGTGCTTGGTTACAGCAGTTCGCAGGTTATCGGGCACAAAGTATTTCGTAACAGCACCATAAAATGAAACAGCATGGGCACAGCCTTCTATAAAACATGGGAGCTTCTCATTTGGAAAAGCTTCTGCATAGATCAGACTGCTGACTCCGAGAGTGGTCGCAAAGATATGGACTTTTTTGGTCTCGCCCGTTTCGGTATCTGTTAACAGTTCCGGCTGATCACCGACCCAGTCGATATACATCTTTTCACCCGGGATTCGGTTTACGGCCATTGATACCTTCTGGCCACCATAGTTTTCTGCTATGAATCGGTTGAAGTATTCGTAAAACTGTGACTTCTCATAACCATCAGGATTCTTTTCTTTATAATCCAGCCAACAGAACGAAATGTTCATGCGGCTCCCTGGTGCATGGATTCTGTCATAGTAATACTGGAAATCTGGAAGTGGGACATCTTTCCTCTGTAGATTTTTCTGCGGATAGAAAAGGTTCTCAACTTCCTTAGGTGCCATCATTCGGAGTTCCTCGATTGGGATTCCGTTGGCATGGTATCGGCTCATGATCAGATTTAATGTACCTGAGCCAATCTTGTAACGGTCCATAACGGACCTGGTCTGGCATCCATTCAAACGCATCTGGATGGAGCCGATAATCGTGTTGTAGTCTTGCATAGTTATGCCTCCTTTCGCAATCATTTGATGACTACGAAAGAACTATAACACGTTGAAAACTTATTGATCAAAGACTGATCAGCTCTTAGCGGACATGAAGCTGCTCAGCGACTGCATCACCACGGCGGGGGCGGCGACGCGGCCCATCTCAGCCAGCATTTCCCCCGGGGCGGAAGCCCCGCAGGCGGATGGGGAGCTGGCGCCGGAGGCGGTACACCAGCCAGAAGCCGATCAACGCGCCGGAGATCTGGCCGATGACCGTGGCTGCCGCGGCCCCGCAACTCAAGGTCCAGGACGAAGATGAAGATAGGGTCCAGGATCAGGTTGAGGATGGCACCCGAGCCCTGCACGATCATGAAGCCGGCGGGGCGGCCCATGGCCTGAAGGATGCGCTCCGTCAAAAACTGCATGCAGGTGCCGATGGACAGTCCGCAGCAGATCAGCAGGTACTGGGCCCCCTGCCGGGCGACGGAGGGGTCCCTCTGTGGAGAGGCGCAGGAAGGGGGCGGCCCCTGTCAGGGCGAAAAGAAGGAAGAGGAGCCAGCAGAGTCCGTAAAGGAAAAACCCGTGACAGACCGCAGAAGCAGCCTGTTCCTGGTCTCCCTCCCCCAGCCGGCGGGAGAAAATGGCGCTGAAGCCCACCCCGATGCCAGAGCAGAAGGCCACCAGCAGCATCTGGATGGGGTAGGCGTAAGAGAGGGCCAGAAAGGCCTCGTCGCTGTACTGGGCCACATAGACGCTGTCCACCAGATTGTAGACGGCGCTGATGAGCATGGACAGCATGATGGGCAGGGACATAGTCACCACCAAACGGGGCACCGGCATGGCGCCCAGCATACCGTCATTGGACTGCCGCACAGAGCTTTCACCTCCTGTTTTACCGATATGGGGCGGCATCATGGCAGGGAACGGTGTAGCGCAGGTCCACGCAGACGGTGTCCGGCGGGAAGGGGATGTCCTCGTGGGTCCCGTCCCAGGCAAACCCCATTTTTTTCGTAGAAGCGGCGGGCGTTTTCATTCTCCCGCAGGACAAAGAGAAAGACCTGAAGATAGCCCTGGCCGCTCAGGCGGCGGAGGACTTCCTCCATGAGCTTGGTGCCATAGCCCTTCCTTTTATGGTCTGGGTGGGTATAAAAGGAGATGATCTCTCCCAGCCCTCATATCCTCGGGAGTTGAACTTGCACACCGTACCTGCCTGGAGACCTGCATCGATCCGGGCGGGGCCGAAGGTGGCACAGCAGACGGGAATATCCTCATCGTATAATAGAAGGAGTTGATTGCGATTTGTTTTCAGATTTTCCCGGAATGTGGGGACCCAGCGGTCATCGGTGATCTCCCGGGCCATGAAGTCGGCGGGGATGGCGCCGGTGTAGGTGGTCCGCCAGCCCAGGGCGTGGATCAGGGACAGGGCGGCGAACTGCTCCTCTGTGCGGGCCTCTTCAAAATGAAGGCGGGACATGGACAGCGCTCCTTTCAGAATGTTCTGCTCTACTGTCTTCGATTATATCCGTCCGATTCCCGGTTGGCAAGGAGGAAAGCGCCGCTGGGCCCCCGCCGCCGAAGGGGAGGCCGGCCCCGGAAGGCAGAAAAACTGGACAGAAGGTGGAAATTGTACAAAAGTCCTGAAAAAAGGGGCGGAACGGGGAAAAGGCATACAATATATCCACCTTTTTTGGAAAAAATGAGAGGTGAAAGAAGAATGAAATGGGATGGAAATAAAAAAAAGGAAAATTCCCTGCTTTTTTTTTTGACAAATTCACATAGTATTGGAGCAGATACCCCCACAGCAGGTCCGCTGCGTTGAGATGGGGAAGCGGGTGGTGAGAATATGGAAATGGACTCCATTCAAAAGGTAGCCGGCGCAGAGCAGGAGAGCCAGGAGCGCCGGGAGGCGGCCGCGGCGGAGAGCCGGCGGACCGTGGCTGAGGCCCGGAAGGCAGCTGAAGAGCTGCTGGAGGAGGCCCGCCGCCAGGCGGGGGCTGAGACCCGGCAGATGCTGGCCCGGGCGGAGGCGGACGCCGCGGAGGAGACGAAGACCATCCTGGCGGAGGCGGAGCAGCGCTGCCAGGCGCTGAAGCAGAACGCCCGGACCCGTCTGGATCAGGCGGCGAAGCGCATCGTGGAAGGGGTAGTGAAGGGCTGATGGCGATCGTCAAAATGAAGCATCTGCGCCTGGCGGCCATGCAGTCGGACCGGGAGGCCCTGCTGCGGCTGCTTCAGGGGATGGGCTGCTTGGAGATCGAAGAGCCGTCGGTGGACTGGAGCGATCCGGAGTGGGCCGGGCTGAAGAGCCCGGACAGCGGGGCGCTCTCCGCCGCCCGGGAGGAGAAAAACGCAGCCCAGCACGCCCTGGAGGTGCTCAAGCGCTACGCAAAGGTGAAGGGGGGCCTCCTGAGCCCCAGGCCGGTGGTCTCCTCCCAGCAGTTTTTTGAGGAGCAGGCGTACCGAAGCGCCCTGGAGACCGCCAGAGCCATCAATGATGGGGAGCGGGAGCTGGCGGCGCTGAAGGCGGAGCGGGGACAAGCGGGCTGCCCAGCGGGCCTCCCTGGCACCGTGGATCCCCCTGAGCTCCCCCCTTGACACGGCCTCCACCCGGGAGGTGGAGGTGCAGTTCGGCACGGTATTGGCGGAGACCCCCCTTCCCCAGCTGGCGGGGGAGGTGCAGGCAGTGAGTGAGCTGGCCCAGTTGACGCTGGCCAGCGCAGACCGGGAAAACCAGTATCTGCTGCTGATCTGCCACCGCTCCGCCTTGGACGAGGTGCTGGAGAAGCTGAAGGAGCACGGCTGGTCCCGGGCAGTGTTCCGGGATCTGACAGGCACGGCGGCAGACAACGACCGCCGGCTGGAGCAGGAGATGGAGGAGCTGTCTCAGCGCAGGGCGGAGCAGGAGCGGCGGATCGCCGCCCAGGCCGGCCAGCGGGAGGCGCTGAAGCGGGCGGTGGACCGAGCCTCGGTGGAGATCGACCGTGAGGAGGGCAAGAGCCGCCTGGTGGAGACCCAGGTGGCCTTCTTCCTGGAGGGCTGGGTGCCGGAGGAGCGCTGGGACCAGCTGCGGCAGGCCCTGTCCGACTACCCCTGTGCCTGGGAGGTCGGGACCCAGAGCCGGAGGAATATCCCCAGGTGCCGGTGCAGCTGAAAAACAACTGGCTCACCCGGCCGCTGAACATGGTCACGGAGATGTACTCCCCTGCCTGCCTACGGAAGCGTGGACCCAAACCCCTGATGGCCCCCTTCTTTATCCTGTTTTACGGCATCATGATGGCGGACATGGGCTATGGCCTGCTGATGATGCTGGCCTCGGTGGTGGTCCTGCGCCGGATGAGACCCAAGGGCACCATGAGCCACTTCTTCGGTCTGCTGGGACTGTGCGGCGTCAGTACCATTTTGATGGGCGCAGTCACGGGAGGCTTTTTCGGTGACATGATCCCTCAGGTGCTGAAGATCCTGAATCCGGAGAGCACCTTCGTCTGGTTCTGGCCGCCCCTGTTCACCCCCTGGATGACACCCTGATGATCCTGGTGGGGGCCATGGCCCTGGGTTTGATTCAAATCGTCACGGGCATGGCTATCAGCTTCATCAAAAGATCAGGGAGGGGCAGATCCTGGATGCGGTATGGGAGGAGCTGACCTGGTGGATCGTCTTTGCCGGTCTGGCCCTGGCAGTGCTGGGGGTGACCAACGTGGTCATCATCCTGGGCGGCGTCATGGTGCTGGTGGGCTCGGGCTGGAACGCCAAGGGCTTCGGTAAGGTGACCGCCGTGTTCGGCTCCCTGTATAACCATGTGACCGGGTACTTTGGGGACATCCTCTCCTATTCTCGTCTCATGGCCCTGATGCTGGCAGGCAGCGTCATCGCCCAGGTGTTCAATACTCTGGGCGCGATCCCGGGCAACCTGGTGATCTTTTTCATCATCTCCATGGCAGGCAATGCCTTGAACTTTGCCTTGAATCTGCTGGGCTGCTATGTGCATGACCTGCGTCTGCAGTGCCTGGAGTATTTTGGAAAGTTCTATCAGGATGGCGGAAAGCCTTTCCGGCCTATGGCGGTGAACACCCGGTATGTGGATATCAAAGAACAATGATTTGAGGAGGATACAAAATGGATATGTCACAAGTGGTAGAGTATGGACAGAGCATGACTTTCCTGGGCAGCATCGGCGGGCTGGCCCTGGCCCTGCTGGGCGCTGGACTGGCGGCTGTACTCAGCGGCATCGGCAGCGCAAAGGGCACCGGCCTGGCCGGCGAGGCGGGCACCGGCCTGCTGTGTGAGGATCCCTCCAAGTTCGGCAAGGTGATGATCCTTCAGGTCATCCCAGGCACCCAGGGCCTGTACGGCCTGGTAGTCTGGTTCTTCGCCATCTTCCGTATGGGCCTGCTGTCTGGGACCCTGCCTCAGCTGACCATCGCCCAGGGTATGCAGTATTTCGTGGCCTGCCTGCCTATGGCGCTGGGCGGCCTGTTCTCCGCCATCGCCCAGGGCCGTGTGGCCGCCGGCTCCATCAACATTCTGGCCAAAAAGCCGGATGACTGGTCCAAGGGCATGGTGCTGTGCATCACTGTGGAGTTCTACGCCATCCTCTCCCTGCTGGCCTCCATGCTGATGATCATCAACATCAGCGCCTGAGCGCCGGAAAGGAACAGCTATGGACGGACTTGAAAAGATCACGGCCAGGATCAGCGCCGACGCGGACGCGGAGATCCAGGCCATTCGGGACAAGGCCCAGGCCCAGGCGGAAGAACTGCTGGCCCAGGCTAGGGCCCAGGCGGAGAAGGAGAAGGGCGAGCTGCTCGCCCGGGGCCGCCGGTCCGCGGAGGAGCGGAAGGCCCGCCTGATCTCTGCCGCTCAGATGGAGGGGCGGAAGATGTCCCTGGCTGCCAAGCAGGAGGTGCTGGACGAGGCGTTCCGCCAGGCTCTGGAGGAGATGTGCTCGCTGCCGGAGGAGCAGTACATCCAGCTGCTGGCCCGCCTGGCGGTGCAGGCGTCCTCCACCGGCCGGGAGCAGCTGATCTTCTCCCCCAAGGACCGGACGCGCATCGGCAAGGCGGTGGTGATGGCGGCCAACGACGCTCTGGTGAAGCAGGTGGCCCCGGAGCTGCCCGGCGCTATCACCGAGACCAAGGTGGGCGCTTTCCTGGGCAAGGTGGTCAACAGCGCTGCGGCGCAGATCACCGGCACCGGGCTTTTGACCCTGTCCGAGGAGACGAGGCCCATCCGGGGCGGCTTCATCATGGTGGACGGCCCGGTGGAGGTCAACTGCGCCTTTGAGGCCATGGTGCGTGCCCAGCGGGAGCAGCTGGAAAAGCCGGTGGCGGAGATCCTGTTTCAAAAGTGAAGAGTGAGGAGCGGAGGGGGGGACGGAGGGCCCGGGTGCCCATTGCCAGATCCCGCAGGAAGCAAAGACTGCCCGCAGAGATACGTGCGGCGCTCTGCTCTGACCCGAAAGGGGTGGTATTTTGTCCCAGAAACGAGATACGGATTATTTAGCCGTCTCCACCCGCATCCACGCGATGGAAAACCGCATGCTGACCCGGGAACGGATGGAGCGGATGATTGACGCCAAGGACAGCGGCGAAGCAGCCAAGGTGCTCAGCGAGTGCGGATACGGCGAGCTGACCCAGCTGACCTCGGCGGCGCTGGAAGAGCTGCTGGCCGATGCCCGGCGGAACACCTTCCGGGACATGGCGGACTCGGTGCCTGACCGGCGGCTGGTGGAGGTCTTTCAGCTGAAATACGACTACCACAACGCCAAGGTGCTGATCAAGGCCCAGGCCATGGGGCTGGACGAGGCGCGTCTGCTCTCCCAGGGCGGGCGGTACGATCCCCAGCGGCTGCGGGAGGATTTCCTTCGGGATGACCTTCGGGACTGGGGCGAGGTGTTCCGCCAGGCGGTGCTCCGGGCCAGGGAGGTGCTGTCCGCCACCGGAGATCCTCAGCAGGCCGACCTGGTGCTGGACCGGGCCTGCTTTCAGGAGATGGAGAGCCTGGCACGGGCATGCGGCAGCGCTTTCCTGCAGGGCTATGTCCGCCTGTCGGTGGACGCCGCTAATCTGCGCGCCGCTGTCCGGGCAGCCCGGATGGGCAAGGGCAGCGAGTTTTTGAACCAGATCCTGCTCCCCGGTGGGAACGTATCGGAGCGCGCCCTGGCCGGAGCGAGACCGGAGGAACTGGCAGAGCGCTTCCGCAGCGGGCCCCTGGCCCAGGCGGCGGCGCTGGGGGCGGCCCGGACCCAGCCGGATTCTGGTCCTCTCACCGAATTTGAGCGCCTGTGTGATAATGCGGTCACGGGATATCTGGCCTCGGCCAGCCGGGTCCCCCCTTCGGGGAGGAGACGGTGATCGGCTATCTCTACGCCCGGGAGGCGGAGATCACCGCTGTGCGCATCATCATGGCGGGACGCATGGCCGGCCTGGATGGGGAGACCATCCGCAGCCGCCTGCGGGCCACCTATGTATAAGGGGGAGAGGAGCATGTATAAGATCGCGGTGGTGGGCGACCGAGACAGCGTGCTGGGCTTCAAGGCCCTGGGGCTGGAGGTCTGCCCTGCCCAGAGCGCGGACGAGGCCAGAGAGATCATCCACCGTCTGGCGACAGAGAACTGTGCCATCCTCTACCTCACGGAGCAGCTGGCGGTCCAGCTCCAGAGTGAGCTTCAGCGCTATAAGGACGCCCTCACCCCCGCTATCATCCTGATCCCGGGCAAAGAGGGCTCCCTGGGGATCGGGATGGCCAATGTGAAGACCGCCGTGGAGCGGGCGGTGGGGGCGGATATCCTATGAGAGATGGATTCGGTACCTTCCGCAGGGCGGCAGCAGGGGAGGCGGAGCAGGTCTTTGACCTGATCCGGCAGCGGATCGCCTGGATGGATGAGCGGGGCATCCAGCAGTGGAACCACCCCGGCTACCTCAGGCGGTATCCCTTGGACTATTTCCGGCAGTGCGCTGAAGAGGGACAGCTCTACGCCCTGTGGACGGAGTGCGGCGCTCTGGCCGCGGGGGGGCCGTGGTGTTGGAGGAGGACCCGCGCTGGACCGGCTATGGCGGGAAAGCGCTCTATGTGCATAATCTGGCGGCCAGCCTCCACTTCTCCGGAGCGGGCACGGAGCTGCTCAGGCGCTGCCTGGCCCTGGCCGCGAGCGGGGGCAGGACTATCTCCGCCTGGACTGCGCCCGGGACAACCCGGTTTTGCATGATTATTATGAACGTTTTGGCTTCCGATTTGTGGCGCCTGTGGAGGACCAGGGGTATCTCGGGGATCTCCTTCAGTACCCCCTGGGGTCCCGGGACTGAGCGGGACGGCGGCACAGGAAGGATCAGAAAGAAGGTTTGAGCCAATGGGAAAAATCGTCAAGGTCTCCGGCCCGCTGGTGGTGGCCACCGGGCTCCAGGAGGCCAACATGGCCGACGTGGTCCGGGTGGGCGAGCAGGGCCTGATCGGAGAAGTGCTGACCATGAATGGGGACACCGCCTCCATCCAGGTCTATGAGGAGACCTCCGGCCTGGGTCCCGGGGCGGAGGTGGTCACCACCGGCGCCCCCCTGTCCGTGGAGCTGGGGCCCGGCCTGGTAGAGAATATTTACGACGGCATCCAGCGCCCGCTGGAGGTCATCATGGAAAAAGTGCAGGGGAACAACCTGCCCCAGAGGCGTGGAGGTCCCCGCCCTGGACCGGGAGAAGAAGTGGGATTTCCAGGCCGTGGTGGAGCCGGGCACCCAGGTAGTGGGGGGCGACATCATCGGCACGGTGCAGGAGACCCCCTCTATCCTCCACAAGATCATGATCCCGCCCAGGATGCAAGGGAAGATCGTCTCCATCCAGTCCGGCTCCTACACCGTCACCGAAACAGTGGCCGTGCTGGAACGGGAGGACGGCTCCCGGGTGGAGCTGCCCATGATGCAGAAGTGGCCCGTCCGCGTGGGACGGCCCTATAAGCACAAATATCCCCCTGTGGTCCCACTGTCCTCCGGCCAGCGCATCGTGGACACCTTCTTCCCGGTGGCCAAGGGCGGCACAGCCGCCATTCCCGGTCCCTTCGGCTCGGGCAAGACGGTGATGCAGCACGCCCTGGCCAAGTGGTCGGATGTGGACCTTGTGGTTTACATCGGCTGCGGGGAACGCGGGAATGAAATGACCGACGTTCTGCGGGAATTCCCCGAGCTGGTGGACCCCCGCACGGGCGAGACCCTGATGAAGCGCACGGTGCTGATCGCCAACACCTCCGACATGCCGGTGGCCGCCCGGGAGGCGTCCATCTACACTGGCATCACCATCGCCGAGTATTTCCGGGACATGGGCTACGCCGTGGCCGTCATCGCCGATTCCACCTCCCGCTGGGCGGAGGCCCTGCGGGAGATGTCCGGCCGTCTGGAGGAAATGCCCGGCGAGGAGGGCTATCCCGCCTACCTGTCCTCCCGCCTGGCCCAGTTCTATGAGCGGGCGGGCTCGGTGTCCTGTCTGGGCTCTGAGGAGGACCGCAGAGGCTCCCTCACCGCTGTGGGCGCGGTCTCGCCCCCCGGAGGCGACCTGTCCGAGCCGGTGAGCCAGGGCACCATGCGCATCGTCAAGGTGTTCTGGGCCCTGGACGCCTCCCTGGCCTATCGCCGCCACTTCCCCGCCATCAACTGGCTGAACTCCTACTCCCTCTATCTGGACTCCCTGAAGCCCTGGTACGACGAGCACCTGGGCCCTGAGTTCCTCCAGAACCGGGAGTGGGCTATGGCGGTCCTCCAGGAGGAGGCCAGCCTGAACGAGATCGTCCAGCTGGTGGGCAAGGATTCCCTGTCCGCCAAGGACCAGATTACCCTGGAAGTGGCCAAGATGATCCGGGAGGACTTCCTCCAGCAGAACTCCTTTGTGGATGTGGACTCCTTCTCCAGCTATGACCGGCAGGAGAAGCTGCTGGCCATGATCCGAAGCTATGACCGGCAGTGCCGGGCCGCCGCTGAGAAGGGCGGGGCGCTGGCCGAGCTGTTCACCATCCCCGCCCGGGAGGGCATCGGCCGGGCCAAGTCTGTCCCCCGCCGACCGGTATGTGGAGGCCTATGCCCAGCTGGTCCGCCAGATGGAGGAGCAGATCTCCGCCGTGGCTGAGAAGGGAGAGGAAGCACTGTGATCCGTGAATATAAAACGATACGGGAAATCTCCGGCCCGCTGATGGTGGTTGAGCAGGTAGAGGGCGTCACCTACGATGAACTGGCTGAAATTGAACTGAGCGACGGCAGCGTCCGCCGCTGCAAGGTGCTGGAAGTTAACGGTGATACCGCCGTGGTGCAGCTGTTTGAGAGCTCTGCCGGTATCAATCTGGCAGGTTCCAAGATCCGCTTTTTGGGTCACCCCCTCCAGCTGGGGGTGTCGGAGGACATGCTGGGCCGGGTCTTTAACGGCATGGGCCGGCCCATCGACGGCGGACCTGCCATCCTGGCTGACGAGTACCGGGATATCAACGGTCTGCCCATGCATCCCGCCGCCCGTGACTACCCCAATGAGTTCATCCAGACGGGCATCTCCGCCATCGACGGTCTGAACACCCTGGTCCGGGGCCAGAAGCTGCCAATTTTCAGCGGGTCCGGCCTGCCCCACGCCGCGCTGGCCGCTCAGATCGCCCGCCAGGCCAAAGTGCTGGATGGGGAATCCAACTTCGCGGTGGTCTTTGCCGCCATCGGCATCACCTTTGAGGAGTCGGAGTTCTTTGTCAGCGAGTTTAAGCGCACCGGCGCCATCGACCGCACGGTGCTCTTCACCAACCTGGCCAACGACCCGGCGGTGGAGCGCATTGCCACCCCCCGTATGGCCTTGACCGCCGCCGAGTACCTGGCCTTTGAAAGGATATGCACGTGCTGGTTATTATGACCGACATCACCAACTATGCCGAGGCCCTGCGGGAGGTCTCCGCCGCCAAGAAGGAAGTCCCCGGCCGCCGCGGCTATCCCGGTTACCTGTACACCGACCTTGCCACCATGTACGAGCGGGCCGGCCGTCAGTTGGGGAAGCGGGGTTCCATCACCATGATTCCTATCCTCACTATGCCCGAGGACGACAAGACCCACCCCATTCCGGACCTGACGCGGCTATATCACCGAGGGGCAGATCATCCTCTCCCGTGAGCTCTATCGCCGGGGCGTGAATCCCCCGGTGGACGTGCTGCCCTCCCTCTCCCGCCTGAAGGACAAGGGTGCGGGCACCGGCCACACCCGAGAGGATCACGCCAGGACCATGAATCAGCTCTTTTCTGCCTACGCCACCGGAAAGGACAACAAGGAGCTCATGTCCATTCTGGGTGAGGCGGCGTTGAGCCCCACCGACCTGCTGTACGCCAAGTTCGCGGACGAGTTTGAAAAGCGCTATGTTTCCCAGGGAACAGAGGAGAACCGCTCTATCCAGGAGACTCTGGACCTGGGCTGGGAGCTGCTGTCTATCCTGCCCACCGCGGAGCTCAAGCGCATCAAGCCGGAGCTGATCGAGAAGTATCTGCCCCAAAAGGGCTAAGGGGGGACCAGAATGCCTTCCACGACCATAAATCCCACCCGCATGGAGCTGACCCGCCTGAAGGGCCGCCTGAAAACGGCCCAGCGGGGCCACAAGCTGCTGAAGGACAAGCGGGACGAGCTGATGAAGCAGTTCATGGACGTGGTGCGGGAAAACCGCGCCCTGCGCCGCCGGGTGGAGGAGCAGCTGATGCGCGCCCAGAGCTCCTTCACGGTGGCTGCCGCCGTCATGTCCCCGGAGATGCTGGAGCAGTCCCTGCTCTATCCCAAGCAGAGCGTAGAACTGGACATGACTTTTCAGAATATCATGTCGGTGGATGTGCCTCAGTACCACTTCAGGACCCGCAGCCAGGACCCGGGGAGATCTACCCCTACGGCTTCGCCAACACCTCGGGAGAGCTGGATGACGCGGTCTCTGCCATGTCCCAGGTGTTCCAGGATATGCTGAAGCTGGCCGAGATCGAAAAAGACCTCCCAGCTGCTGGCCGAGGAAATTGAAAAGACCCGCCGCCGGGTGAACGCCCTGGATATGTCAAGATCCCGGAGATGCAGGAAAATATCAAATATATCACCATGAAGCTGGACGAAAACGAGCGGGCCAACACCATACGCCTGATGAAGGTGAAGGAGCTCCTGCTCAGAGACGCCATTGAGGAGCGGAGAGAGGCCGACGCCAAGGCGGTGGAGGCCTTCGCCGGATACCCGGAGGGGTCGGCAGGCGTTTGACGCCCAGCAGGATCTGCATGAAAGAGCCCGGATGGGACCATAGGGGCCCAGCCGGGCTTTTCGCAGCCCGTTCAGCTGTGCCGCTGAGAGTCGGACTGCGCCCGGGCCCGCTGGAGGACGAAACGCAGGAAGGCCTGCATAGAGGGGGCTGCTCCTCATCCCGGCGATAGGCCATATAGATGGTGCGCTTGTAGAGGCGGTCCTTCAGGTGAAGGAGCTTCACCTGGCTGTTGTCCAGCACGTCCGTTTTGGCCACAATGGACACTCCGAAGCCGCTGGCCACCAGAGAGGAGATGCTGGCCTCTCCGGTGGCATTGCAGAATACCTGAGGCGTCCAGCCGCTCTGGGAGATGTACGCCATGATATCCCGGTAGATCTGGACATGGGGCATATAGGTGATAAGGGGGTAGGGGGCGAGCTGACTGAGCAGGATCTGGTCCTCCGCAGCCAGCGCATGGTCCGGCGGCACGATGGCCACCAGCTCCTGGTCCAGCAGGGGGGACGAACTCTACCTCCGGCTCACCCTCCTCGTAGATACAGAAGACCACGTCATAGAGGAAGGTCTTCAGCCCGTCCAGCAGCTCCCGGGTGGGCAGCTCCCGGAAGCCGAAGGTGACCTGCTCATAGCCTGGCTGCTGGAGAAAGGCCCGCACCGTCTCGGGCATGAATTTGGGGGAGAGGGGGGCGATGTAGCCCACGTCGATGTGGCCCTGCCCCGGGAGGGCGGCCCGCTTCAGGGTGGCGTTCACAGAGTCCAGGCGGCCCAGGAGGGCGTCCACCTCCTTGAAATAGAGCAGGCCGTATTTGCTCAGTTCCAGGTGGCGTCCCTTTCGGAGAAAGAGGGGTACTCCCAGTTCCCGTTCCAGGCTGGCGATGGCGGCGCTGAGGGAGGGCTGGGAGATCATCAGCTGCTCTGCGGTCCGGTGGAAGTTCAACTGTCCGGCCGCTGCCCTAAAATAATAGAGTTGATTCAATGTCAAATTGCTGCCTCCTCCCAAAAAAACACGGAAAAATATCCTATATATTCCCCTGCATTTTATTAAAGATTAAGAAGTTTGTCAAGAAATAAACAAATATTGATAAAATTAAATCTATCAAAAAGGCGATGAATTGGTATTTTACTTTTTGCCGGCTTGGCTGGATAATAGAGACATGAAGAGGAAAAGAAAACCCGATTAGATTTGTGATAATACCCAAACGCAGAGCTTTAGAAATGAGGGATCGATATGGAGCGTTATCAGGATAAAGTGGTGCTGATTACCGGTGCGGGCGACGTGGCCGAGGCAGCCGCCAAGCGGCTGCTGTGTGAGGGAGCAAAGGTGGCTTTCTCTGACTTCTCCCAGGAGGCGCTGGACGCAGCCATCTCCGGGCTGAAGGCCGAGGGGTGGGACGGGGAGCGCCTTATGGGCATAAAGTGCGACGTGCGGAAGTATGAGGAGTGCGAGGCGGCGGCCAATGCCGTCCTGGCCAGGTGGGGGCAGATCGACACCCTGGTAGCCACCGCCGGCATCATCCGACACTGTCCCATCGACGAGATGACTGAAGCCCAGTGGCAGGATGTTGTGGACATCAACCTCACCGGCGTGTTCCACGCGGTGAAGTCGGTGGTCCCCTCCATGAAGGAGCGGAAATACGGACATATCGTGGTCATCTCCTCCATTGGAGGTCGGACGGGCCGTCCCGGCGTGGGTGTCAACTACGCTGCCACCAAGGCCGGTGTGAACGGGTTGGTGATGTGCCTGGGCTATGAGCTGGGGCCCTGGCAGATCACGGTGAACAGCGTGGCCCCCGGCCCCCTGAAGGGAAAGATGTTCGCCGGCATGACCCAGGACCGTATCGAATCCCTATCCGCCGGTATCCGCCTCCAGAGGATGGGCGAACTGAGCGACGTGGCCGCCGCCATCGCCTATCTGGGCAGCGACGACGCCGCCTGGACCACCGGCGAGGTGCTGGATGTGAACGGCGGCCTCCAGTATTGAGGCCAGCAGATCCTTTGTGCAAAAGCCGTGAAAACGGCGCTGATCCATAGCTGATACATAAAACGAGGAGGAAAGACAATGAAAAAAGCGATTGCCCTGATTCTGACCCTGGCCATGTCCCTGAGCCTGGCCGCCTGCTCAGGGCGGTGGAAGCGGCTCCGGAGCCGCTTCCAATCCCCCCGGCTGCTTCCGGCGGTAGCAGCACATCTGGTACGGTCTCTTCCGGTTCTGCTTCCGGGGCCTATGCGGATCTGGAGCCTGTGGAGCTGTCTCTGGCGGACTCTGCTGCGGTGGGAGCGGCTGGAGAGATTTTTGACCGCCTGTTTGCAGAGAAAGTGGAGGAGATCACCGGCGGAAAACTGACAGTCTATCTCTATCAGAATGGAGAACTGGGCAGTGACATGGACATACTTTCCCAGATGCAGGATGGACACCTTGATTTAGTGGGCTCCCAGATCGCAGCGGTCGTAAACTTTGTCCCTGAGATGGCTATCTTCGACCTGCCCATGGTGTTTGCCCAGTATGACGGCGAGACCATCGACCAGGTGCTCAACGGCGACAGCCAGACCCATGCCGCCATGTCCGCCGCCTATGAGACCGCCGGTCTGGAACTGCTGGGCATCCAGCAGTACGCCACCTACCGCCTCACCACCGCCAACCGGGACTTGAAGACCTTGGCAGACTTTAAGGGGCTTCAGATCCGCACCATGGAGAACGGCAACCACATGGCCTTCTGGACTGCCATCGGCGCCGCCCCCACCCCTCTGGCCTGGGCTGAGGTGTTTATTGCCCTGCAGAACGGGACCATCGATGCCCACGAAAATGCGGCGGATACTGTTCTCGGGGCCAATATTCAGGAGGTGCAGAAGTACCTGGCCTGCACCAACCACATCCTGTACGCCAACCAGCTGTCCATGAACAAGGAGAAGTATGACTCTCTGGACCCCGCCTATCAGGCGGCTATCGTGCAGGCGGTGGAGGAAGCCATTGAGGAAATGAAACCTGAAATGAAGAATATTGATGAGACCAGCAAGCAGGCTTTGGTGGACGGGGGTATGACTCTCATCGAATATGATGATTCTTTCTATCAGGAGATCCTGGCGCTGGATACTGTCCAGGCCCTCTACGATAAGATCGATGCGGATGTAAATGGTTTGGGCACCACCCTTCAGGAGGAGCTTGCCGCCGCTCAGGGCTGATCTATCCCGCGATATTCCGCTTAGCAGCAGTTTCTTCCTGTTGCTCCTCTTAAACCGAATGCCTCTTTGCGGTCCGCTGGTCAGAGCGGGCCGTAAGGGGGCATTCCCCTTCCAGCAATCAAACAGACGGGCGAACGCCCCACAGAATAAGGAGGTCTCTCTTATGAGCAAGTTTTTTTCCCTGGCCTATCTGACTCTGCCCAACACCCACCCGGTGGATCAGATCGAGATCGCCGCCCAGTGCGGCTATGAGGGGGTGGGCCTGCGGACCATCTCCCAGCACCTGCCCGGAGAGCCGGACTACGCCCTGGCCAACGGCCGAATGTTCCAGATGGTCCGCGCTGCCCTGGAGCGCACCGGCGTGAGGCTGATGGACATCGAACTGGCCCGGGTGGCGGACGGGGTGGACGTAATGAGCTACGAGAAGGAGTTCGCCCTGGGGGCCGAGCTGGGGCGAAATACGCTATCGCCAGCGTGTGGAGTGCGGACCGGGACTTCTCCCGGGTGCAGTTCGAGAAGATGTGCGATCTGGCGGACAAATACGGCATGAAGCTCAATCTGGAGTTCGTCCCCTTCTCAAACATCCCCGGCCTGACCGAAGCCCTGGCCTGGATGGACCTGATGGACCGGCCCAATGTGCAGGTGCTGGTGGACACTCTGCACGCCCACCGGGTGAAGGTCACCCCAGAACAGCTGCGGGAGGTAGCGGCGGAGCGATTCGGCTTCGTCCACCTGTGCGACGGTCCGGCCTTCATCCCGCCGGTGGACCACCCGGACATGGTGGGCGTGGCCCGGGGCGGGCGGCTGTACGTGGGAGAGGGCGGCATCGACCTGGCGGGGATGCCGAAGAACATCCCTGATCCCCCCTACTATTCCATCGAGCTGCCCAACGCGGCGGAGGTGGCGATCCGGGGCAAGCTGGAGCACGCCAGGCGCTGCCTGGAGACCGCCAAAACCTTCTTCGCGGCGCACCAGATCTGAAGAGAAAGAGGCCCGGGATCTTCTGATCCCGGGCCTCTTTTTGGCGTTTGGTCAGTCCTGACGAGCGGCCAGGCGGCGGCTGCGGAACTCGGCGGCCGCGGTGAACAGCACGTCGGAGGAGGAGTTCAGCGCCGTCTCACAGGAGTCCTGAATCACGCCGATGACAAATCCGATGCCCACCACCTGCATGGCGGTGTCGTTGGAAATGCCGAACAGGCTGCACGCCATGGGAATCAGCAGCAGGGAGCCCCCGCCACACCGGAGGAGCCGCAGGCGGCGATGGAGGCTACCACGCTGAGCAGGAAGGCGGTAGGAAAGTCCACCGAGATGCCCAGGGTGTTGGCAGCGGCCAGGGTGAGGACCGAGATGGTGATGGCGGCCCCAGCCATGTTGATGGTGGCTCCCAAGGGGATGGAGACGGAGTACTTCTCCTCGTCCAGGCCCAGCTCCTTGCACAGCCGCAGGTTGACCGGGATATTAGCGGCGGAGCTGCGGGTGAAGAAGGCCATGATGCCGCTCTCCTTCAGGCAGCGGAACACCAGGGGATAGGGGTTGCGCCGGATGCACAGGAAGACCAGAATGGGGTTGACGATCAAGGCCACGAAGAACATACAGCCCGCCAGGACACAGAGCAGGCGGCCGTAGTCCATGAAGGAGGAGAAGCCGGTCTCAGATACCGTGGTGAACACCAGCCCCAGAATTCCGAAGGGGGCGCACTGGATGACCCAGCGGATGGCGGTCGAGAGGGCGTCAGACAGATCGCCCAGCACCTGCTTGGTGCGGTCGGAGGCGTCCCGCAGGGCGATGCCGAAGACCACAGCCCACAGCAGCACCCCGATATAGTTGGCCTCCGCCATAGCGGAGATGGGGTTGCTCACCGAGTTGTTGAGCAGGGTCTGGAGGATCTCGCCGATGCCGCCGGGGGCGCTGGAGGCCGCCTCCTGGGCCAGCGCCAGGGTGGAGGGAAACAGAAAGCTGGCAACCACCGCACACAGCGCAGCCAGAAGGGTGCCGATGAGGTAGAGCGCGATGACGGTGCTCATGTTGCTCTTGGCCCCTTTCTTGTGCTGTGCCAGGGAGTGCAAGACCAGGAAAAAAGACAAGCAGGGGGGCCAGGGCCTTCAGCGCGCCTACGAACAGGGTGCCCAGGAGGCTGAGGAAGGAGGCGCCGGGCAGGAGGAAGCCCAGGACAGCGCCCAGGATCAGGCCGATCAGAATACGTTTGACCAGGCTGAGCTGGTTCCATTTGCAAAGCAGTTCCATGAAGAGGTTCCTTTCTGGCCAAAGGCCGGGGAATGGAGGGTGTTCCGCCGGAAGAGGACATCTGTCCGTCCGGATAAAGAGGCCAAAAAAAAGACACGCTTAGAAGCGTGTCTTTCTTTGGAGCGAGTGACGGGGCTCGAACCCGCTACCTCCACCTTGGCAAGGTGGCGCTCTACCAGATGAGCTACACTCGCAACGACAAAGCAGATTATAGCAGAAAATTTGTCGCTGTCAAGCATAAAATGAAAAAATTGAGAATGATCTCATTCCGCCCCGTCGGAGGAGGCGGAGGAGGTGCCGGGAACCTCCTCCGTCCCTCCTGGCTGTCCGACGGCTCCCGCAGGGGGGGACCGCCTGGGTATCCCACTGGTAGCCCAGGGCGGCCATCTCCCGGTCAGAGAGGAGGGGTACTGCCCGCGGCTGTCCGCCCCCGGGTGAGGTCCAGATGGCGATAGCCGCTCTCGGTGCGGACGACGTTCCAGAAGTGGGGTGACCCGTCCAGGGTGCCCGGTACCACCATGCCGGTCAGCTCCAGCCGTTGGGCCAACAGCAGGGCGGCCAGGGCAAGTCCCTCGCTGTCTGCTGCCCCCGCCACCAGGGCGTCATAAGCGCTGCCCCCCCTCCGGATCGTAGTGTCCGGCGTCCAGCACAGCGGCAGATACGGTCTGGATGGCCTCGTCCCCTCGGTCCCCCAGATGGAGACCACGATCTCATTGGCGCGCCGGGCCAGGGCGGTCCGGCGGCGCTGGAGCTCTTTCTGCTCCAGGTGGTAGGTAAGCAGGACCTCCACGATGCGCTGGCGGCCGCTCTCCTCCCCTTGGGGATAGATATAGACCTGGGCCTCGGGCAGATCCAGGGCGGTGTCTGGACTGGCATAGTAGGCCTCCCGGAAAGAGGGTTTGGATGTAGGTCTCGTCCCCCTCGAAGTAGCTGATGCGCAGGGCGGCCTCGGTGCCGAAGGAGGAAGCAGGTCCTTGAGTTGGGAACGGATGGCGGTGGCACCGGTGGCGGCCACGATGGCGGAGACCTGCTCCCGGGTGCGGCGGTAGGTGATCTCCACAGCGGCCTCATAGTAGGAGACAATAGGGGTCACATCATAGCGGATGAAGTCCACTGAATAGGCTCCCAGAGGGTCCTCCTGGACCACCTCCAGACAGGCGTTGGACAGGGACTGCTCCACATCCTGGTCGTAGTTGTACATCCGGACAGTGCCCTCCTCCTCACCCAGGGAGATGAGGTAGATCAGGGCATTGACCAGCTCCTGGTAGTTCTCCACCCGAAGGATGGAGGAGTCCCCCCTCGGCTTGAGGGGGCGTGGCGCTGTGGGGAGTCACGCTGGTGTAGCTGCGGGCGAGCAGTGAGGAGCACCCGGACAGCAGCAGGGACAGCGCGGCCACGGCCGCGCAGAGCCTCCATTTCATCAGATCCTCCTCCCATGTTCCCGCCGGGGCTCACATCCCCAGCGCCTCTCCGATCAGTACGACTTCCATCTCCTCTGTGGCATTGGGACGAGCCCAAAGAACCGCAAGCCCCCGGCAGATGCGCTCTGGGCTCTTGCAGTCATAGCACCGGTCTGCCTTGGCGGCGCAGGGGTCCTGCACCCCATGGACTGTGCCCGCTTGGGGGGCGGCCACGTTCCGGGCCCGCCACAGTGCCGCCTCAAAGTCGGGGGCGACCTTGTTGACACCCACCAGGAAGTAGACCTTCTGGTGGCCGTACAGGGTGGAGGAGACCCGGTTGCCGTTGCCATCGATGTTGACGATCTCCCCCAGTCTCCGCCAGCGCGTTGGCGGAGGTGATGTACACATCGGTGAGGGCGGCGTCCCTCAGGGCGCCCCCCTCCCAGTGCCAGACCACCTGGTTGTGGGCAGCCAGCCTGGGGTAGAACCCCATCTCCTTCACCGTCATGGACCCGCCGATGCCCACCGTTTTTCCATCGATCTGGCCGTCCAGATAGGCGGCCGCCTCATCTGCGGTGGGGAAGTAGGCGGTGCGGAAGCCGCGGGCCTCCAGGTTGGCGCGGAGTTTTTCCAGATCTGCCATGGTGATACCTCCCTGAAAAAATGAATGGATCACAGGTCATGCTGGTGATAGCTGTGGAAGCCCTGACCCAGCACCTCGTGGGCATCGCACACGATGAGAAAGGCGGAGGGGTCGGTCTCCTTTACCGCCCGCTTCAGGGCCACGATCTGCTTCTGCTTGAAGGCGCACATGAGCACGTCTTTTGCCTCCCCGGACCAGGCCCCGGCCCCCCGGAGGATGGTGACGCCCCGGTCCAGCTCCGTACTGATGGAGCGGATGATCTCCTGGGGGCGGTCGCTGATGATATAGGCCACCTTGGCGTTGTCCAGGCCGTAGAGCACCCGGTCGATGACCAGGGAGGAGATATACAGGGAGACCAGCCCGTACAGGGCGCTGCTCAGGCTGTGGAAGGCCAGAGCGGCCAGGGCGATGACCACCAGGTCCACCGCCATGACCAGGGTGCCCATGGGCAGATGGCCGAAGCGGAGCTTCAGCAGCCGGGCGATGAGGTCGGTGCCGCCGGTGGTGGCTCCCTGGAGGAACACCATCCCAAGGGACAGCCCGATCAGCGCGCCGCCGAAGACGGAGGCCAGCATGGGGTCCATGGGCGGGAAGGAGTAACAGGCGGCCAGCAGGTCCACCCCCAGGGAGGTGGCGGCGGTGGCGAAGAGGGAGGAGGCCAGCAGCTTCCACCCCAGCAGCCGCCAGCCCAGCAGGAACAGGGGGCAGGTTGAGGGCGATGACCGCACTGCCCACCGGGATGGCGGGGACGATGGCATGGATGATCTGCCCCAGGCCAGTCATCCCGCCCAAGGTGATCTGGTTGGGAACATAGCACCAGTCAAAGCCCAGAGCAAAGACAGCGGAGGCCAGTGTGATCCACAGATAGGGCCGGAAGGCGGCCCAGAGCTTGCCGGTGCGCACAAAAAAACTTCCTTTCCTTTTCTGGTTGGGCGGCGCGGCGGCTGCCCGGGACGGTGGTGTTACAGCAGGGTCATCTGCTCCTCTCCCCGGTCGGGCTCCCGAAGGAGGGCTCCCGCAATGGGCAGGAGCGGGCCCGGTAGCGGGCGGCGTTGCGGATGGGGGTCTGAGCCAGGGGCAGGGCCTTCTCCACCCGGTATTTAGGCTTGAGGGACATGACGTTGACCCCCTGGGTGGTGCGGGTAGTCTGGGGGAGAGGGCGGAGGTGTGGAAGATCATGCAGCGCCCCCCTCGGTGGAGTAGACCGCCATCTCCTGGTCCTCCTCCAGCAGGAAGGCGGACACCAGGGGGGCCTTGTCCGAGTAGGCGCCGGTGAGCTTTTTTCCGGCGGGTCTGGGTCTGGTAGGCGGAGAGCTCCACCCGGGCCACCTTGCCGTTGTCAAAGAAGAAGAGCAGCTGGCGGCGGTAGTCCCCGGGGATGCAGGCCCAGACCACCCGCTCCTCCTGGTCCATGGCCAGCTTGGTGGGCAGATAGTCCCCAGGACGCTGGCCTTGGTGTCGTCGAAGTCGCTCACGCGGGCCTTGTAGCACTGCTGCCGGTCGGTGAACACCAGCAGCTCGTCCCGGTTGTTACACTCCCAGGTAAGGAAGGGGCCGTCCCCCTCCTTGTATTTCTGGTCGCTGGCCATGCGCAGGGACTGGGGGCGTGATCTTCTTCAGATACCCCTCCCGGGGACAGGAAGAGATTTACCGGGTAGTCGGGGACCTCCTCCTCAGCGGTGAGCAGCTCCTCGGTCTGGTGGTCATAGACGATATCGGTGCGGCGGGGAGGGCGTACTTTTCTTGACTTGCTCCAGCTCACTGATGATGACCTGACGGATGCGGCGGGGGCTGTTCACCAGGTCCTGGAGGTCAGCGATCTCCTCCTCCAGGGAGTCCACCTCCTGGGTGCGCTTGAGGATATACTCCTTGTTGATGTTCCGCAGGCGGATGTCGGCCACATATTCGGCCTGGGTCTGGTCGATGCCAAAGCCGATCATCAGGTTGGGCACCACCTCGGCGTCCTCCTCCGTGTCCCGGATGATCTGGATAGCCCGGTCAATATCCAGCAGGATCCGCCGCAGGCCTTTCAGCAGGTGCAGCTTCTCCTGCTTCTTCTTCAGGGAGAAGTATGTGCGGCGGCGCACGCAGTCGCTGCGCCAGGCGGTCCACTCCTCCAGGATCTCCCGCACCCCCATCACCCGGGGCATTCCGGCGATGAGGATGTTGAAGTTGCAGGACTGGCTGTCCATCAGGGGGTGGACTTGAACAGCTTGGCCATCAGCTTGTCCGGGTCAGTGCCCCGCTTCAGGTCGATAGTCAGCTTCAGGCCGGACAGGTCGGTCTCATCCCGCATGTCGGCGATCTCACGGATCTTGCCCGACTTGATGAGCTCTGCCACCTTGTCCATGATGGCCTCCATGGTGGTGGAGTAGGGGATCTCGTAGACCTCGATGATGTTGTCCGCCTTGAGGTAGCGCCACTTGGCGCGCACCTTGAAGGAGCCCCGTCCGGTGCGGTAGATGGAGGCCAGCTCCGAGGCGTCGTAGAGCAGTTCACCGCCGGTGGGCAGGTCGGGGGCCTTCAGGGTGGACATGAGATCGTGGTCCGGGTCCTTCAGATAGGCGATGGTGGTGTCGCACACCTCCCCAGGTTGAAGCCGCACAGGTTGCTGGCCATGCCCACGGCGATGCCCTGGTTGGCGGAGACCAGCACGTTGGGAAAGGTGGTGGGCAGGAGGGTGGGCTCCTTCAGCTTGCCGTCGTAGTTGTCCACAAAGTCCACCGCGTCCTGGTCGATGTCCCGGAACAGCTCGGCGCAGATGGGGTCCAGCCGCACCTCGGTATACCGGCTGGCGGCCCAGGCCATGTCTCGGGAGTACACCTTTCCAAAGTTGCCCTTGGAGTCCACAAGAGGGTGGAGCAGGGCCCCGTAGCCCCGGGAGAGGCGGACCAAGGTGTCGTAGATGGCGGCGTCCCCGTGAGGGTTGAGCTTCATGGTCTGGCCTACTACGTTAGCGCTCTTGGTACGGGCCCCGCCCAGCAGTTTCATCTGATACATGGTGTAGAGCAGCTTCCGGTGGGAGGGCTTGAAGCCGTCGATCTCCGGGATGGCCCGGGAGACGATGACCGACATGGCATAGGGCATATAGTTGATCTCCAGCGTCTCGGTGATGGGCTGCTCCAGCACCTCGGCCCGCAGGCCCATGACGTTGGGGTTGGTTACCTTGGGTTTGGTCTCGTCGCGGTTTTTCTTCTTTGGCATAGGGATATCCGTCCTATCTTCTGCCCCAGCTTAGGGGGACATTTTCAATCAAACACTGAAAGAGATCACGCATTTGCCCGATATAGAGGGATCAGGCTGGCAAAACAAATGCTCAAAGATCCAAAGATTTGAGTACATAAAATAAGATCCTGGTCGAACCGCAGAAAAACCACAGAAGAAAACCTGTGGGGCAGAGCGCTCCATTGAGCAAAAACAGAGCGAGGATCTTTTTTCCAGTGATCCCATACGGCGGAGGAAACTTTCCGACTTGTCCAGGCGGAAGGCATTCCGCTGGCCGTCAGAAAGGATACACCGAATAACAGAGAAAAATGGTCATGCAGGCGTACAGAGCGGGGAGAGAGGGAAAACTGTGTGAGAAGACATTCAGAAAAGCGATGGATGCCAGTGTATAGAAAAAGAGATGTGTGAGCCGTTTCATATCACCCCTCCTTGGGTGCGTACGCCATCCCAAAGGGCGTTGCGGCCAGGCCGCCCCTTTCCCGTCTCCCGGAGGGAGGGGGCAGGGAACGGCCCACCTCTGCCATGGCGTCCAGAACCTGGTCTGGGGGGACCCGGCTCTCGATGCCGGCCAGAGCCATCTGGGCCGCCGAAAGGGCGTCCATGGCCCCGATGACGTTGCGCTTGACGCAGGGGACCTCCACCAGCCCGCCCACAGGATCGCACACCAGCCCCAGCAGATTCTTCACAGCCATGGCGCAGGCGTGAGCCATCATGGAGGGAGTGCCGCCCCGGAGGTGGACCAGGGCGGGGGCGGCCATGGCGGCGGCAGAGCCGATCTCTGCCTGACAGCCACCCTCCGCCCCGGAGATGGAGGCCCGGGCGGCGATGACCATTCCGGAAGCCGGAGGCCACATACAGGGCCTGGACCAGCTGCTCCCTGGAGAGAGAGAAGTGCCGGGCGCAGGGGAGGAGCACCGCGGGCAGCACGCCGCAGGCCCCCGCCGTGGGGGCGGCCACGATGCGCTTCATGCAGGCGTTGCACTCCCCCATCCGCAGAGCCCCGGCCATCACCTGGGAGAGAAGGGGGCCGCACAGGGGTCCCCGGCGGCGTACAGGGTCATTTTGGCCCCGTCACCCCGGACAGGCCGCTGTGGGAGCGGTCCTGGGCCTGATAGCTCTCGTCCGCCTGCACCATGGCGTCCAGCATGGCCCCCATCCGCTCCAGAGAGCGGGCGCGGGGCAGGTCCTGCCGCCGGCAGTCGGATTCCAGAATGTTTTCCCAGAGGGGCAGGCCGGACTGTTCCGTATCCTGGAGCATCTGGGCGATGGAGTCAAAGGCGATCAAAGGGGCACCTCCTGTTCTTCCGGGGTGTAGCGGGTGACCCGCAGGATGCCGGGCAGGGCCCGCACGTCCCGGGCGGCGTCCTCGGGGATGGGCTGGTCGCACTCGATGACCATGACGGCGCTGCCGCCCCGGCCGCCCCGATTGAGCTGGAGGGTGGCCACGTTGAGGCCCCGCCCGGCCAGCACGCCGGTGACCTGACTGACGCAGCCGGGCTGGTCGGTGTTGTGGACCACCAGGGTGGGCAGCTCCCCGCTGAAGGAGGTGTGCAGTCCATCCACCTGAAAGACCCGGATGCGCCCGCCCCCCAGGGGAGGAGGCCCCCACCTCCAGCTGTCCGCCCCCGGCATCCTCAAGACGGATGAGGGCGCTGTTGGGGTGGACGTCCCGCAGGACGCAGGTGCCGAAGGAGAAGGACAGCGTGATGAGATGATTCGGTGCAGATGACCACCTTGTTCCACCGGAGGTCATGCAGCAGGTCAAATACCTGGGCGGTGCGCTCCACGTCCTCAGGCATCACGTGCGCAGTGGTTGTTCTGGACCTCCGACGTCCGCAGCCCATGACCAGGTGATCAGGTCGGTGATGATCTCACTTTTGAGGAAAATGAGGATCAGGGGGCGGATAGTCCGCCTTCAGGCAGTTGATGGATCTTGCCCCGGACGGGCATGATGCCCTGGTACTCCGCGTCCCGGCTGAGCGTTTTTGACGCGCCCCCATGGCGGAGTCGCCCTCCACGATATAAGAGCTCCCGGCTTTCACCGCCCCCACGTCCTCCACGATGGAGCGGCAGTCCACGAACTGTACCCGGTTGGAGATGTCCATGGAGCCGGACAGCTTCTTTTTGATGTTCAGGCGGGTCTTTTTCCGCGGTCTCCCCGGCTGCGCTTGTTGATGAGCACCTGTTCTGCAGATCTTCTGGGCGTCCAGGCGGTTTTCGATGAAGTAGACCTCCAGCTGGGAGCGGAGGAACTCGGTCATGGCCTCCTGGACGAATTTGTTGTTGATGGCCTTTTTGGTCTGGTTCTCGTAGCTGGTCTGGGTGGAGAAGTTGTTGGAGACCAGTACCAGGCAATCCTGGATGTCGTTGAAGCTGATCTTGCCCTCCGACTTCTGGTACTTGCCCAGCTGCTTGAGCCGGGCGTCGATGGCGGAGACGAAGGCGGATTTCATGGCCTTCTCCGGGCTGCCCCGTGCTCCAGCCAGGAGGAGTTGTGGTAGTGCTCCATGATGGACACCCGGTTGGAGAAGCAGAAGGAGACCGACAGCTTCACCTTGTACTCCGGCTTGTCCGCCCGGTCCCGGCCCTTCCGCTCGGTCTGCCAGAACACAGGCTGGGTCAGGGGGATTTTCCCCGGCCAGTTCAGTGACATAGTCCAGGATGCCGTTGTCATAGCGGAAGTCGGTGGTCTCGAACTTCCCACCGGTCTGGTTGCGGAAGCGGAAGGTGACGCCGGAGTTAACCACAGCCTGGCGCTTCATCACGTCCAGGTAGTACTCCACGGGGATGTCGATGTCGGTAAAGACCTCCAGATCCGGCTTCCAGCGGATGGTGGAGCCCGTCTTTTGCCCCGGTCGGTGGGCTCCTTGTGCAGCCCGCCGATGTTCTCCCCCTTCTCAAAGTGGAGGGAGTATTTGGAGCCGTCCCGGTAGATGACCGCGTCGAAATATTCGCTGGCGTACTGGGTGGCGCAGGAGCCAAGGCCGTTGAGGCCCAGGGAATACTCGTAGTTATCTCCCCGCCGTTTTTGTACTTGCCGCCGGCGTACAGCTCACAGAACACCAGCTCTCCCGCGCTGCTCCTTTTCGAGTCCACCGGACAGCCCCGGCCGAAGTCCTCCACCTCGATGGACTGGTCCCAGCTACCGGGTGACGATAATGATCGCCGTGTCCTTCCCGTGCTTCGTCGATGGCGTTGGAGAGTATCTCGAATACCGCGTGCTCGCAGCCCTCCAACCCATCGGAGCCAAAAATGACGCCGGGGCGGCAGGACCATCCCCTGGCTGCTGGTGGTCTCCCCCGGGGGAGCTGGTGACGGTGGAGGGGGGGCTGCTCTGGTGGGCGCGGCAGGAGCTGCCCCTCCGCCTGCCGGATCACTGTGGTGCGCCATGTCTGGTGACCCTGGTCTGCCCCTCCGCCTGCTGTCTGCGGCGGCGGGGGGCCCTGCTGCTGCTGGGGTGCCCCCGGAGGAGCTGGGCCGGGACCGCGGGGCGGTCAGGGGCGGCCAGGGATGAAAGACCGGCGGCCGGAGGTGTCCCCTCCGGCCGCCGCACCCGTGTTACATTTTTTTTCATGGTCAGGCTGATGCGCTTTTTCTTCTCGTCCACCTCCAGAACCCACACCGTGACCACATCTCCCACGGAAAGCAGCTGGGAGGGGTGCTTCACCCGCTGGGGCAGCTTGCTGATGTGGACGAGTCCATCCTGATGGACCCCGATGTCCACAAAGGCCCCGAAGTCGATGACGTTGCGCACCGTCCCCTGGAGCTCCATCCCGGGCTTCAGGTCCCGGGCCTCCATCACATCGGTGCGCAGGATGGGGGCGGGCAGCTCGTCCCAGGGGGGTCCCGGCCGGGCTTCATCAGCTCCTTGATGATGTCCGCCAGGGTGGGGACGCCCACGCCGCACACCCGGGCCAGCGCCTCCAGGCCCATGGCCTCCGCCTTCTCCTTCAGGGCCCCCATGGCCCCTGCCCTGACGTCGGACAGGGTGTAGCCGCACTGGGCCAGCAGCGCCTCCGCGGCGGCGTAGCTCTCCGGGTGGACGGCGGTGTTGTCCAGAACGGAGTGGCTCTCCGGCACCCGCAGGAAGCCGGCGCACTGCTCAAACGCCTTGGGCCCCAGCTTGGGCACCTTCAGGACCTGCCTGCGGGTGGTGAAGGCCCCGTTCTCCTCCCGGTATTTCACCAGGTTTTTGGCAGTGGCGGCGGTGAGGCCGGACACCCGCTGGAGCAGGGAGGGGGAGGCGGTGTTCACGTCCACCCCCACGGCATTGACGCAGTCCTCCACCACGCCGTCCAAGGCCTGTGAGAGGCGGGCCTGGGGCATATCGTGCTGGTACTGCCCCACGCCAATGGCCTTGGGGTCGATCTTTACCAGCTCGGCCAGGGGATCCTGCAGCCGGCGGGCAATGGACACCGCCGAGCGCAGATTCACATCATACTGGGGGAACTCCTCGGCGGCCAGCTTGGAGGCCGAGTACACGGAGGCCCCCGCCTCGCTGACGATCATGTAGCTGACACTGCCCACCTGTCGGCGGATCAGCTCCACCGCCATCTGCTCCGTCTCCCGGGAGGCGGTGCCGTTGCCGATGGCGATGTGCTCCACGCCGTGCTTTCTCACCAGATGGGACAGCTTGGCGATGGCCTCCCGCTCCTGGCGCTCTCCGTAGGTGGGATATACCACCGTAGTGTCCAACACCTTGCCGGTGCCGTCCACGACCGCCACCTTGCAGCCCATGCGGTAGCCGGGGTCCAGCCCCATGGTGACCCGCCCCTTCACCGGGGGCTGCATCAGCAGGGGCTTCAGGTTCAGGGCGAACATGCGGATGGCCCCCTCGTCGGCCTGCTGGGTGAGATACGCGCGGATCTCCCGCTCCAAGGAGGGCTGGATCAGCCGGTCATAGGCGTCGTCCGCCGCCGCGCGCACAAAGTCCATGCAGGCCGCGCCGGGCACCACGGCCCGCCGGCCGGCGACATGGGCTGTCTCCGGGTCCAGCCCCACCGTGACCTTGAGCACCCCCTCCCGCTCACCTCGGTTGACGGCCAGCACCTGGTGGCCCTGGGCCCGGCCCACCGGGACCTTGAAGTCGTAGTACAGGCGGTAGACCGTGTCCTCCGGCTCCTTGGCCGCAGCCCGGGAGGCCAGCATACCCCGGCGCAGGAACAGCTCCCGCAGCTCCTTGCGGATGTCGGCGTTGTCGGAGATCTCCTCGGCGATGATATCGCTGGCCCCCTGAAGGGCGTCCTCCGCCGTCTCCCCCCCTTGTCCGGGCCCAGAAAGTCCAGGGCCGCCTGACGGGGGTCCACCGCCGGGCCCTGAGCGGAGAGCAGCCGGGCCAGGGGTTCCAGCCCCTTCTCCCGGGCGATGGTCGCCCGGGTGCGGCGCTTCTGCTTATAGGGGCGGTACAGGTCCTCCACCTCCGCCAGAGTGGCGGCCGCAGCGATGGCGTCGGAGAGCTCCTGGGTGAGCTTGCCCTGGTTCTCGATAGCGGCGGCGACCTCCCCCTTCCGGGCCTCCAGGTTCCGCAGGTACTGAAGGCGGTCCGCCAGCCGGCGCAGCAGCTGGTCGTCCATGGAGCCGTGGAGCTCCTTGCGGTAGCGGGCGATAAAAGGGATGGTGGCACCCTCGTCGATGAGGGTCGCCACATTTTGTACATGCTCCGGAGAGCGTTCCAGCTCCCGGGCGAGCGTTTGAAGGATGGCGTCCATGCAAAAGTCTCCTTGGTTCAGAAATCCCTCCCAGTGTAACCGAATTGGAAGAAAAGTCCAGGGGGAAAGGGTCACCAGGTGATATGGATCTCCCACTGGTCCCACTCCCCCGTCCCAGGTGAGAGTGAGAAAACAGTCCTCCGCCTGAACGGCCTCCCTTCCCGGAGCCCCCAGACGACCGTGTAGTCCTGGTTCTGGTCCAGCATCTGGAAGCGGCCCAGAGACTGGTCCGGCCTGTGGCGGAGGCAGTAGAGAGGATGGGGCCCGGGTCATCCGCGAAGCGGACGATGCCCGTCCGGGCGGTGGAGGAGCACTCGCTGTGCATGCCGGTCCTGATGTCCAGCATGGAGACGCCGTCGGAGTGACAGTGGCGGTAGACGGACAGGGGCTCCAGATAGCCGCCCCTGGTGTCCCAGATGTAGGTCTCGCCGTTGCTGATGAAGTAGTCCTGGCACAGGGGGCAGAAGGCGCCGTTGGAGACGACGAAGTACAGGCCGGTGACCAGAAGGAAAAGCGCGGTCAGCCCCAGGACCATAACGTCGAATTTGGTGGGCTTGAATTTTTCATCCGGATTCCTCCCTCAAAGACAACAGTTTTCTGTAAAGCACGCCCTCCTGCAGAGCCCGGTGCCCCTGTCGGGCGGCGTGCCGTTTTCCCCAAAGCCTTCCCCCACCGGGGGGAAGGTGTCGCGGCGCATGCCGTGACGGATGAGGGGTCTTCCTTCCCGTATCCCAGCCGCAGGATGGCCCCCAAAGGGGTTCCGCCCTGCGGGGCGGGTCCCTTTCCCAGCGATGGGAAAGGAACCAAAGGATCGCCGGGGGACACTCCCGGCGGGACCACGGCTCCACGTGCGTTCCGCCTGGGTCCCACAGTCCGCTTTCCCCCGGCCTCCCAGGCACGTGAGCCACCGAGCGGAGTTGTCTGAAACCTGACCGGCGCGGCAATGCTTTCGCACTGACCAGCGCCTTGCGCCGCTGCCGCTGATGCCCTGCGTCATTTGGGTCCATGCGCTGTGCCAGCTTTGCGCCTAGTGTTTCCGGCCTGGCAGGGGTTGCGGCCCCTGTTCGCGTTGCTGCCGCGAGTGCGTTCAATGGGAGCGGCCCAACGATAATCTTGCACATTTGCTCAAGATACATGATATAAGAGGGAGGGCTGTCCAGGAAGATATTCACAATGCATATATATGCAGTTTGAATATCTGGTAAAAAAATCTCAGTTAATTTATAATGATATGCAGAGGTTTAGCTTATGAACTCTGCATATCACCGCCTATACAGAACATTAGGCATCAATATTGCCTATTATCGAAATATGAAAGATATGAGTCAGGAACAGCTCGGAGACAGGTTGGAGATCGACCAGAGCCATGTCAGCAAAATCGAGAGGGCTTCCATCGGGATATCCATGGATATGCTGTGTGATATTGCAAAGGAACTGGGGGTAGAACCGTACCTCCTGCTGAAACCGAAGGATTGAAAAGGAAAATAAAGTTGGGACCGGGCCGTCTGGTGATGCAGACGGCCCGGTCCTATTGTTTTGTGCCGCCCCTAAAGCCTTCCCCCCTCAGGGGGGAAGGTGTCACGGCGGATGCCGTGACGGATGAGGGGTCTTCCTACTCCCGTCTCTGTTCCAGTCATGGGACCTGTCAGAGAGGTTCCACCCTGCAGGGCTGGTTCCTTTCTGAGCGTCCAGAAAGGAACCAAAGAGACGCCGGGGAACGCTCCCGGCGGGACCACGGCTCCACGTGCGTTCCGCCTGGGGCCCGCAGTCCGCTTTCCCCGGCCCCCGATGCGAGAGACGCGGGCCTTGGACATGGCACCGGCGTCCGGCGCGGGTGGGGACGACACACAGTTCCCCGTTTGCGCTGCCGCCGCTGGTGTGTCCAATGGGCATGCACACCCCGCGGTGGTGTCGCGCCTGGATTGGCAGAATAGGGCAGCAGGTGCGAAATCAGCGGGCGCGCAAAAGCTGAAGATATCTCCTCGCAGGGGCGGCTTCCAGCCGCCCGAAAAGCCTTCCCCTCAGGGGGAAGGTGTCACGGCGGATGCCGTGACGGATGAGGTCTTTCTTTCCGCGTCCCAGTCACAGGATGAGGGAAAGGGGGTACGCCCGGGGCGTGCCCCCTTTCCCTGCATCTCCCACTGTCCCCGAGGAGAAAACCATGGTATAATGAAGGACAAGAGACCCCTGAAACTAAAAACAGAACAGGAGGGACTGCTGTGAGGACATTGGAGGACATCAACGCCGAGCTGGAGCAGGTGCGGCAGAAGCTGGACCGGGCCCGGAAGCTGTCCGCCGTGATGGAGGATCTGAAGGCCCAGCATGAGGAGCGCAAGCGGGCGGCGGAGGACGCCCTGAAGGTGCTGTACCGGGAGCAGGAGGATGTGGAGGAGCTGGAGCGGCTCTCCTTTGCCTCCTTCCTGGCCAGAATTCGGGGGAGCAGGCGGAACGGCTGGACCAAGAGCGGAGGGAGGCGGTGGCGGCCAAAGCCCGCTATGACGCGGCCCGCCGTGATCTGGAGGATCTGGAGGCCCGCTTTCAGGCGGCCCAGGAGGAGCGGGCGGGTCTGGAGGGCCTGAGGGGGGCGCTGGAAGGCCCTGATGGAGGAGAAGGAGGAACTGCTCTGCCAGGCGGGAGGGAGCGGGCGAAGCGCCTGATCCAGATCGGCTGTGATCTGGACAGCCTGGGCGCCCAGATCCGGGAGCTGGATGAGGCCATATGTGCGGGGAAAAGATGTGGGCTATGCTCTGGACCAGATGATCGGCCAGCTGGACTCGGCGGCGGGCTGGGGCACCTGGGACATCCTGGGGGGCGGCATGCTGGCCACCATGGCCAAGCATGGACGTATGAACGATGCGCAAAAACGCGGCTTTCCAAGCCCGACAGGCCATAAGCCGCTTCCGCACCGAGCTGGCCGACGTGTCCCAGCTCTGGGTGCCCGACCTTCAGGTAGGGGAGTTTCACTTCCTTTGCGGACTATTTCTTCGACGGATTGTTCGTGGACCTGTACATCCAGGACAAGATCGGGACGGCCCGGCGTTCCGCGGAAGAGACGGCGGCCCAGGTGGAGGACCTGCTCTCCCAGCTGCGCCGGGAGCGGGACCGGACAGCGGAGCGGGCCGCCGAGCTGGAGCGGGAGCAGGGTGAGACTGCTGGCCGGCATGTGAGGACAGCGGCCAGGAAAGGAGCATGGATATGGAACAGGAGCAGAGGACCCCTGCAGAAATGGGTCGATGAGAGCAGACGCATCGTCTTTTTCGGCGGCGCGGGAGTGAGTACGGAGTCCGGAATCCCGGATTTCCGGAGCGTGGACGGGCTGTACCACCAGAAGTATGACTATCCCCCGGAGGAGATCCTCAGCCGCAGCTTTTTTGATGCCCGGCCGGAGGAATTTTACCGCTTTTACCGGGAGAAGATGCTCTGCCTGGACGCCCAGCCCAACGCGGCCCACCGGAAGCTGGCCGAGCTGGAGGCGGCGGGGAAGCTGACCAGTGTGGTGACCCAGAACATCGACGGACTGCACCAGCGGGCGGGCTCCCGGCGGGTGTGGGAGCTCCACGGAAGCGTCCACCGCAACCACTGCATGAGGTGCGGCAGGGCCTATCCCGTGGAGTTCGTGCGGGACAGCGGAGGTGTGCCCCGATGTGCCTGCGGGGGCATCGTCAAGCCCGATGTGGTGCTCTATGAGGAGCAGCTGGACGGGCATACCCTGCAGGGGGCTCTTTCGGACATCCAGGGGGCGGATATGCTCATCATCGGCGGCACTTCACTGGCGGTGTACCCCGCCGCCAGCCTGGTGAACTACTACCGGGGCACCGCCTGGTGCTCATCAACAAGTCCCCCCCCCTACGACGCCCACGCCGACCTGGTGATCGCCGGCCCCATCAGGGGAGATCCTGGGCGGCGTAGCGGTGGTGTGAGGGCGCGGGATGAAAAACGGCCGCCTGTTTGAGCTGCTCTATCTGCTGGTGGAGCGCCGCGCCCTCACCGCCGGGGAGCTGGCGGAGCGCTTCGAGGTGTCGGAGCGGACCATCTACCGGGACGTGGACGCCCTTTCCGCCGCCGGTGTGCCGGTCTATACCCAGCGGGGACAGGGGGCGGCATCCGCCTGATGGATCAGTTCGTGCTGGACCGCTGCCTCCTCTCCCCCAGGGAGCAGGATGAGGTGCTCTTTGCCCTGCGGGCCCTGCTGTCCACCGGCGGGCTGGAGGGGGCGGAGGCCCTGGAACGGCTGTCCGCCCTGTTCCGGCGGGAGGCGGAGGGCTGGGTGGAGGTGGACTTCACCGACTGGGGCAGCGGGGAGCAGGAGAGGGAGAATTTCCGCATCGTGAGGGAAGGCATCCTGGGGCGCCGCCTGCTGGATTTCACCTACTACGCCTCCTCCGGCACCCGCACCCGCCGCAGGGTGGAGCCGGGCAAGCTGGTGTTCAAATCCGGCTGCTGGTATCTCCAGGCGTTCTGTCTTGCCAGGAGGGACTGGAGGATTTTTTCGACTTGCGCGGATGGAGGGGCTGTGTCTGGAACGGGAGGGCTTTCCTCCCAGACGGCCGCCGGAGCAGCTGGAGGTTCCTTCCCGGAACAGCGGCAGAATGGGACCCTGACCCTCCGTTTTGCCCCCTCCGCGGCCTGGCGGGTGCGGGACTATTTTGCCCCCGGGCCAGATCCGGGCGGGAGAGGACGCCTGCTGCCTGCTGGGGCTTTCTTCTCTCTTTCGGAGACCAGGTGGAGGTGCTCGCCCCTGCCTCTTGGCGGGAGGTCCTGGGCCGGACTGGGAAAAGATCGCGGCCCTGTATGAAACTGGACATTCCGTGTCAGGTATCCAGGCGTATCCTGAGGGGCACAGAGGAGGGGAGCACCCCTCCCGAACAAAAAGGAGGAACCTGATATGGAAGAGCGGATCTTTTGCCAGTGTTGCGGCATGCCCCTGGATGCCCCCGAGGACATGGGGAGCAACGCCGACGGAAGCCCCAACCGGGATTACTGCCGCTGGTGCTATCAGAGGGGCGCATTCACCGCGCCGGAGGCCACGGTGGAGGACATGATCGCCTTTGACCTGAAATTCAATGAGGGAGAACGGACATCCCTTCGGCCCCAGGAGGAGGCGGAGAGGCTCCTGCGGGCCTGGCTCCCCCACCTTGAAGCGGTGGCGGAAGTAGGAAATGGCAATTGGGGCAGGGCCTGCGGCTGGCCGGCTTTTCTCCGTGCAGGGTGTCGGCGCATGATATGCGCCCCTGCAGAAATAGACGGAGCCCACGCCTCCCCCAAGGGGAAGGCGTGGGGGCGTCCTTCTGCGGGGCCGGATCAACAGGATGGACAGGGCCCCCCTCTCTGAGGGAGGTGTAAAAACAGCTGCTTCCGGGGCGGCCCTGACGGACGGAGCCCTCCGCAAACAAAAAAATGGGCGGATCTTGTAACAGATCCGCCCCTTGGACGTTATACAGACAGAGGGGAGGGAGCCCGTTGGACTTTGGACATCTATGAGGAATACTTCCGGGAGCTTCAGCGGTACCTCCTGAGCCTGTGCCGGGACAGCCGAATAGCGGAGGAACTGACCCAGGAGACCTTTTTTCCGGGCCGTCCGCTCCGCCGGGCAGTTCCGGGAGGAGCGACCTGCGGGCCTGGCTGTACACCATTGCCCGGAACGTGTTCCTGGACCAGGCGCGGCGGAAGCGGAACACCGAGATCCAGCTGCCCGGGAGCTGCCGGACACGGCGGGAGTCACTTTGACGGAGGCGCTGGAGGACCGGGGGAGGAGGCCCTGCGGCTCCACTGCCTGCTCCACGGCCTGGGGGAGCCTTACAAGGAGGGTGTTCCATCTGCGGGTGTTCGGGGAACTGCCCTTTGGGGACATCGCCCGGGTATTTGGGCGGACGGAGAGCTGGGCGCGGGTGACCTTTATCGGGCCAAGCAGAAGATCATCGCGGGATTGGAGGAGGAGAAGCATGGCGGATAGACCCATGGGCTGCAGGGGTGATCCAGGATCTGCTGCCCCCTGTATGTGGACGGCGCGGCGGGGAGGAGTCCCGGGCCCTGGTGGAGGAGCATCTCAGATCCTGCCCCGTCTGCCGCCGGGAGCTGGAGCAGCTGCGGGGGCGGGTGGTCCTTCCGCCGGAGACGGACGGAGGGGAGGTCCGGGCCTGGGAGAAGGGCATCCGACGCCGGCTGGAGCGGCGGGTGACGGCCGCAGCCGCCGGGGTGGCGCTGCTGCTCATTGCCGCCATGCTGGCGGCCTCCCAGTTCGTCCGCTTCGGGATACCGGGCTGGCAGCTGGCAGGCAGGACCGGGAGAGGAGGGGCAGCCGGTGGTGCTGTCAGAGGCGCGGAACGGGGACATGGCCTTTTTCCTCTATCAGGAGGGCTCCAGCCTGCGCTACACCTACTATGAAAAACGAGCCTGGGCTGGACTTCGGCTATCACTTTCGGGCCAGCGGCACCGGCCATGAGGAGACCGGGGTGTATGTGGTGCAGCACGGGGAGACACTGCTGGTGGTCTCGCTGAACCGAGTGGAGGAGGTGGAGGGGATCGAGGTGACCGACCCGGAGAGCGGTACGGTCCGGCAGACATATCCGGTGGCCCCGGGGGAGCCCTTCGCGGTGCTGGTGACTCTGGGAGAAGGGGCGGAGGACTTGGCCCTCCGGGCAGTGGACCGCAGGGGGAGACCGTTCCCTTTGAGAACTACTACGTGCGGTGAACGGGAACGAACCGCAGAAAAAAGCAGGGGCAGGACAATACAAAATGTATTGTCCTGCCCCTGCTTTACGATTTGGATAGAGACTGGGCCCTCAGGTGCCCAGATAGGCCTTCTTCACGTCCTCGTTTTTCAGCAGATCCCGACCGGAGCCGGTAAGGGTGATGCGGCCGGTCTCCAGCACATAGCCCAGGTCCGCGATCTTCAGGGCCATGTTGGCGTTCTGCTCAATGAGCAGAACCGTCACCGCCCTGCTTGTTGATCTCCCTGATGATGTCGAATATGCCCTTGACCACCAGTGGGGCCAGCCCCAGGGAGGGCTCATCCATCAGGATGATCTTGGGTCGGGACATCAGCGCCCGGGCTACGGCCAGCATCTGCTGCTCGCCGCCGGACAGGGTGCCCGCCGCCTGCCAGGAGCGCTCCTTGAGCCGGGGGAACAGGTCGTACACCCAGCGCAGGTCCTCCTCCAGGTCGTCCTTGCGCAGATAGGCGCCGATCTTTCAGATTCTCCACCACCGACAGGTCGGGAAACACCCGGCGTCCCTCGGGGACCAGGGTGACCCCCTTGGAGACGATGCGGTCGGGGGACAGACCGGTGATGTCCTCCCCTGGAGATGGATGCGGCCGTGGGCGGGCTTTACCAGCCCGGCGATGGTGCGCAGGGTGGTGGACTTGCCTGCGCCGTTGGCGCCGATCAGGGTGACGATCTGCCGCTCGGGCACTTCAAAGGTGATGCCCTTGACCGCTTCGATACCGCCGTAACTCACCTTCAGTCCGTCAATCCTCAGCATCGTCTGCCACCCCCAAATATGCGTCGATGACCCGAGGATCGTTCTGGACCTCCGCCGGTGTGCCCCTGGCGATCAGCTTACCGAAGTCCAGCACATAGATCCGGTCGGAGATCTGCATGACCAGGTCCATGTGGTGCTCAATCATCAGGATGGACAGGTCGTACTCATCCCGGATCTTGTGGATGAAATCGGTCAGCTCCTGGGTCTCCTGGGGATTCATGCCCGCCGCCGGCTCGTCCAGCAGCAGCAGCTTGGGCTCGGTGGCCAAGGCCCGGGCGATCTCCAGATGGCGCTGCAGGCCATAGGGCAGGGAGCCGGCCACCTCGTCCTTCAGGTGGGCCAGGTTCTGCTCCTCCAGCAGGGACATGGCCTCCTCCCGCATCCGCTTCTCCTCCGCCCTGTTGAGGGCGGAAGGCGGCCGAAAACACGTTCTGCCTGGCACGCATGTGCTTGGCGATGAGCACGTTTTCAAATACCGTCAGGGCCGAGAACAGGCGGATGTTCTGAAAGGTACGGGCGATGCCCTTCTGGGTGATCCGGTCCGGGGTGGGGGAGAGGACCTGGGAAAACATACCCCTGGTTCTCCCCCTGATAGAGCTTCTGCATTCTGCCTTGGGGGTGGTTTTCCACTATGGGTTCTCCCAGAAAGGAGATCCGCCCGTTGGTGGGCTCATACACTCCGGTGATGCAGTTGAAGGCGGTGGTCTTGCCGGCGCCATTGGGGCCGATCAGAGCCACGATCTCCCCTTGGTTCACCTCCAGAGACAGGTCATTCACAGCCACCACGCCGCCGAACTGCATGGTGACGTGCTCCAGCCGGAGGACATTTTCCACTTGGCTCATTTCACCGCCCCCTTTTTCCGGACGCCTTGCGGCGGGCAAACAGAATGTCAGAGAATTCCTTGTCCCCCATTATGCCCCGGCGGAAGAAGAGGACCACGATCATGATGATGACCGAGAAGACCACCATGCGGAAGCCGGTGCGCAGCAGGGGAACGGTGAGGGAGCCGCTGATGACGAAGAAAGCCAGCCAGACCAGCAGGGCCAGGGCGGCCAGGGAGACCAGCAGCTCCTTCCAAACCTTTTTGGTGGTGCGGCGCTCCCGGCGGATCAGCAGGAGGGCCCCGCCGATGACCAGGGCGGCGAAGACCAGGATGAAGAGGATGCGCCGGGTGTCGGTAACGGAGGTGAAGGTCATGGGGCTGTCCAGAAAGCGCAGCCACCACTCGGCGCAGGCCACATACAGGAAGGTGGCCAGGCAGGAGCCGGAGATGGAGCCGATGCCGCCGATGACCACGATCAGCAGGATCTCATAGGTCATGGTGGAGGTATAGACCTTGGCCTGGGCGTTGGAGGCGTACATGGCGAAGAGGGCGCCCGCCCACCCCGGCGAAGAAGGAGGAGATGCAGAAGGAGAGCATCTTGTGCTTGGCCAGGTTGATGCCCATGGCTTCGGCGGCGATCTCGTCCTCCCGGATGGCCTTGAAAGCCCGGCCGTAGGAGGAGTTGATGAGCATCACGATGACGATAATGCAGAGAATCGCGATGAGGAAGGGGAAGAAGGTGGACAGGCGGAGGAACACCTTCCCGCCCCGTCGGTGAGGTTGAAGTTGTTGAAGGAGGGGATCTGAGTGATCATATTGGCGCCGTTGGTGACGGGCCCAAGGGCCTGCCACTGGAAGACGGCGCGGATGATCTCCGCAAAGCCCAGCGTGGCGATAGCCAGGTAGTCGCTCTTCAGCCGCAGTACCGGCAGACCGATAAGCCAGGCAAAGAGGGCGGCCACGCATCCGCCCAGCAGGATGGCCAGCAGCACCCCCCAGGATCAGGGCCCGCGGGGTGTCCACCCCGCCGAACAGGTCAGGCAGGGAGAAGGGCACCGCCGAGCCCCCCCGTACAGGTAGTACACCGAATCTTTGGCAGAGACGGGGACGGTCAGGATGGCGTAGGTATACGCGCCCAACAGCATGAAGCCCGCCTGGCCCAGAGAAAACAGGCCGGTGAAGCCGTTGAGCAGGTTCATGGACACGGCCACCAGAGAGTACACCGCGCCCTTTTTTTCAGTACGGTAAACAGCTGGCTGGTGGGCTGAAGGACGGCGGGGACGCTGGGCAACAGGCTGCTCAGGTTCTCCAGCAGGACCACCAGCACCAGCACCACAGCGGCGAAGATCAGCCCGCGCCGCGGCGCTTTTTGCTTTTTTCTGTCTTGGATCATGTCGTCATTCCCTCCTTACACCTTGTCGGTGGCCTTTTTCCCCGAAGAGGCCGGTGGGTTTGAAGACCAGGATGATGATGAGCAGGGCGAAGGTGAAGGCGTCCACGAAGGTGGTGGCTCCCTCAAAGGGCAGGATCTTTACAAAGTTCTCACAGATACCGATGAGAGAAGGCGCCGATCACCGCTCCTGGAATAGAGCCGATGCCCCCGAACACTGCCGCGACAAAGGCCTTCAGGCCGGGCATGGAGCCGGCGGTGGGGACAATGGCGGAATAGTTGGTGAAGTAGAGCATGGAGCCCACCGCCGCCAGAGCCGAGCCGATGACGAAGGTAATGGAGATCACGTTGTTGATCTTGATGCCCATGAGCTGGCTGGTCTCAAAGTCCTTGGCCACCGCCCGCATGGCCATGCCCACCTTGGTGCGGTTGATGAGCAGGGTGAGCAGCACCAGCACCAGGGCGGCCACCACCAGGAAGGGGTGAGGAGCACCACCCACTTGATGGAGGTGCCCGCCAGGGTGATGGTGTCCGACAGGAAGGGAATGGAGGGGTAGGTCATGGGCTGGCCGCCGGTGATGTAGGTGGCCGAGTTCTGGAGCAGGTAGCTCACCCCGATGGCCGAGATCATTACGCTCATCCGGGGGGCGGAGCGCAGGGGCTTATAGGCTACCCGCTCGATGCAGAAGCCCAGAGCCACTGTCAGGCCAGAACCAGCAGCAGGCTGACGGGGATGACGGCGGCGGGGGGCAGGTAGGCGGAGAGAAAGCTGCTGAGGTAGATACCCAGCAGACCCGCGACCATGAACACGTCGCCGTGGGCGAAGTTGATCAGCCGCAGAATGCCGTATACCATGGTGTAGCCAATGGCGATCAGGGCGTACTGTCCCCCCAGCGAAATGCCGAAGAGCAGGGTGGAGACAAAAATTCCATAGGGGTTCCTCCCATTTGCTGTTTTTCAGGCCGCAGGGCCTGGAGAGGCGGCGGAACGGTCTCTGTGGGACAGGTCTGGACTGTCTCAAAAGAGGCGGGACTGCCTCCTTTTGAGGCGGCCCAGTCCGGTACGGCGGGGACCTGGAGGCCCCCGCCGTACCGGAAAGCGGTATCAGTCAGAGCGGCGCTCACTGAACGGTCTGCTGGGTCTCCAGCTCCCAGGCGCCATCGTTGGTGGAGTGCTTGATATACGCGGTATCGCGGATTGCGTCGCCGTTCACATCGTCAAAGGCGATGTGGCCGGAGACACCGTCATGCTCCACATCCCACAGCGCGGCCTTGATGGCGGCGGGGTCCACGGAGTCGGCGGCCTTGATGGCCTCCAGGGCCACATAGTAGGCGTCATAGCCCATGGCGGTGACAGCCGCGATGGTGTCGTTTCCGCCGTTGGCATCCAGAGCGCCGGAGGCGGTGTTGATGTAGTTCTTGACGCCCTCGTCAAACTCCGGAGCGCCGCCCTCCTGATAGAAGGTGGAGACGTAGAGCTGGATGTTGGTGCCGTGCGCGGCGGCCAGGACCATGTTGTCGTCCAGGGTGTCGGAGCCCAGGATGGGGGCCTCAATGCCGAGAGACGCGGCCTGGGTGATGATCTGGGTGGCATAGGCGATGGAGACGGGGGTGAAGATGACGTCCGCGCCCTCGCTCTTGGCCTTGTTCAGGTAAGAGGTGAAGTCGGAGTTGTTGGTGGGGAAGGAGTCCTTGATGACGGTGCCGCCGGCGGCGGTGAAGGCCTGCTCAAAGAAGGCGATCAGGCCCTGGTCATACTCGTTGCCCAGCTCGCCCAGCAGATAGGCCTTCTTGGCGGAGAACTTCTCCTGGGCGAAGTTGGCCAGAACGGTGCCCTGGAAGGGATCCAGGAAGCAGATGCGGAAATAGTAGTCGTTGCCGGCAGTGACGCCGGGGTTGGTGCAGGTCACGCCGATGGCAGGGATGCCCGCGTTGCCGAAGGTGGGGCCTGCGGCGATGGACACGCCGGAACCATAGGAGCCCAGCACCAGGGAAACGTCCTTGCTCACCAGCTGGGTGGCGGCGGTCAGGGCCTTGTCAGTGGAGGAGCCGTTGTCGGCGTAGACCAGCTGGATCTGATACTCCTGGCCGCCCACAGTGACGGTGGGGGTCTCAGAGTTGGCGTACTGCATGCCCAGCATCTCCTTCTTGCCGCCGGAGGCGGAATCGCCGGACAGGGGCTCAAACACGCCGATCTTGAGGACATTGTCCCCGGAGACAGCCGGGGGTGGAGACGGCGGCACCGCTGCTGGCGGGGGCATTGCCGCTGCTGGAACCGGCGCCGGCACAGCCGGCCAGCAGGCCCAGCATCATAGAGGCGGAGAGCACGCAGGCAAGAAACTTTTTTTCATCTTCGATACTCCTTTTTTCAGTTGGATTCAAGTGATTCACCGCACTGAAATGTCTGTGCAACAAAAACACTTGTGCGCGGATATAAAGGAATTATACCTTGCCAGACGAAAAAAGCAATACAAAATGCAAAATGGATCAGAAAAAATTGCAGAAAGGGGACAGGCCCAGGGAAACGCATTAACGGGAGACTGTCGGGCGGTGAGAAATACGGCCCATCCGCTTGTTCTCCGGGGAGGGGTGTGATACAATAAAAAACGAGGAAAGGAAAAGCGGGGCGCGGGACCCGGATGCCCCATAAAAAGCAGCCGGACCGCCATACTAGAGGCAGCACAGCGTGCCGCCCGGGGCGGCTCAGGGAGGTCATTTATGTCTCAGACACTGTATTTTGGAGGGCCTATCGTCACGATGGAGCGGGAGCTCTATGTTCAGGCGTTGCTGACAGAGGGGGAGCGGATCCTCTACGCCGGCAGTCTGCACGGCGCGGAGGAACGAGCGGAAGGGACTGTGCGCCGGGTGGACCTGAAGGGGCGGGCCCTGCCCCTGCCTTTGTGGACGCCCACAGCCACCTGACCGCCTATGCCAATACCTTCCTCCAGGCCGGCCTGGGGGAGTGCGCCGGCTGGGGGAGGAGCTGGGGCGGCGGCTGTCCGCCTTCGCGGCAAGGGAGGGCCTGGCCCCGGGAGAATGGGTCCGGGGAGAGGGCTACGACCACAATGAGCTGGCGGAGGGGAGGCATCCCGCCCGCCAGCTGCTGGACGCGGCCTGTCCGGGCCATCCGGTGATGATCCAGCACCGCTCAGGACACGTGGGGGTCTTTAACACCTTGGCACTGGAGCGGCTGGGGGTAAATGAGGAGACCCCGTGCCCGCCGGGCGGGAGGATGGAGAGGGGCCCTGACGGGAAGCTCACCGGATATATGGAGGAGAACGCATTCCTGGAGCTCCAGAAGCGGGTGCCCTTGCCAGACACAGAAGACCTGCTGGCGGCTTATGACAAGGCCCAGAGGAGCTATGCCTCCTACGGCGTGGCCACAGTACAGGTGAGGGGATGATGCCGGACCAGCTCATCCCCTCTACCGCCAGCTGCTGGAGCGGGACCTGCTCTGGCTGGACGTGGTGGGCTACGCTGATGCCGACGGACAGGCGGCGGAGGCGTTCTCCGGCCATATCCGGGCGTACAGCGGCCATTTCAAGCTGGGGGGTATAAGATATTTCTGGACGGCTCGCCTCAGGGACGCACCGCCTGGATGCGCACCCCTATCTGGGAGGCGGACCCCAGGACCGGGGCTACCCGGTCCTCACCGACCGGCAGGTGTATGACCGGATGGCCCTGGCCCTGGACCAGGGGATGCAGCTGCTGGCACACTGCAACGGCGACGCGGCGGCAGGGCAGTACTTGTCCGTCCTGGAGCAGCTGGAGCGGGAACGGAGGCATATCTGGAGCGGCCGGTGATGATCCATGCCCAGCTGCTGGATCTGGACCAGCTGGACAAGGTGAAGGAGCTGGGGGTGGTGCCCCCTTCTTCGCGGCTCATGTGTACCACTGGGGAGACGTGCATGTGAAAAACTTTGGGGCGGAGCGGGCGGCCCGGATCAGCCCCGCCGGGGCGGCCCTGGAGCGGGACATCCCCTTCACCTTCCACCAGGACACCCCGGTGCTCCCGCCGGACATGCTGGAGACGGTGTGGTGCGGAGTGAACCGGCTGACCCGCTCCGGCGCGGTGCTGGGGCCGGAGCAGAAGATCCCCGTGGTGGAGGCCCTGGCCGCAGTGACCATCCGGGCGGCCTGGCAGTATTTTTTGAGGAGGGGGGAGAAGGGCAGCCTGCGGGAGGGGAAGCGGGCGGACCTGGTGCTGCTGGAGCGGGACCCGCTCACTGCGGACCCCATGAGCCTGCGGGACATCCCCGTGCTGGCCACCTGGAAGGATGGACGGCTGATCTACCGCCGGGAGGGCTGAAGCCCTGGGGGCGCAAAATAAAGAAAGAGGTGCCTGACTATTATGAAAACCATCTTGCAGGAACAGCGGCGCAGCAGCGTCATCGTGGCTTTGATCACCATGGTGCTGGGGGCGGTGCTGGTGGTGTGGCCCGACCGGTCTGTGCGGCTGATGTGCACCCTGCTGGGGGCGGCCCTGCTGATCTGCGGCCTTGTGTATATCCTGGGCTGGCTGGTCCGCAGGCGGGAGGGGGGGCATATCGGCCTTCACCCTGATCCCCGGCGTGGTGCTCTCCGGCCTGGGGATCTGGCTGATGACCGGCTCCGACTCGGTGATCGCCCTGGTGCAGTATGTGTTCGGCGCTGTGGTCATCTTCCACGGCGTGCTGGATGTCCAGAGCTCGGTCTCCCTGATGCGCCAGGGAGCGGCTCGGTGGTGGCTGGACCTGGCCCTCTCCGCCCTGACCCTGGCCCTGGGGGCGCTGATCCTCATCAACCCCTTCGGCACCTTCGCCGCCCTGGTGATCCTGATCGGCCTGGTGCTGATCTACGACGGGCTCAGCGACCTGTGGATCATCCACCGGCTGAGCCGGATGGTGCGGGACCTGGAGCGGGATCTGAATGGGGACATCATCGAGACAAGGGGGCGGGACTTGGATGAATGACCTGCGGGAGGTGGACCTGGAGCGGGGCATGCCCCGGGGCCGAGCAGGCTATCCGTCAGATGCTCTTTGAGCTGCGCCGCAGCCCCGGCCTGGGGTGCTCCGCGGTGAAGCTTATCCACGGCTACGGCTCCTCCGGCGCGGGAGGGCGCATCCGGGTGGAGGCCAGGCGGCGCCTGGATCGGATGAAGGCAGGGGGGAGAGATCTGGGGCTACATCCCCGGAGAGTCCTTCTCCATCTTTGACTCCGACACCCTGGCCGCCTTTCAGCGCTGTCCCACCCTGCGGAGGGACCGGGACCTGGAGCGGCACAACAACGGCGTGACCTTCGTCCTGCTGTAAGGGGAGCGGCAGAGTTCTGCCCTGGACAGAAAAAAATGAAGGATAAAAAATTTTTCTTGCATTTTGGGGCGGGAACCCTTATAATTCCTTTCAAAAGAGCGGGGCGGAGAAGGATGGGAGGCCCCGCGGGGAGAGTTCCGGAGATCAATAGAGCGCGGCTGCCTCGGACCGCGCTCTTTTTACCCTGGCCGGGCCGGACGCTCCCAGAAACAGGAAAGGAAGGGAAACCATGATTGAAATCATCACCAAGATCAACTCGGCCGTCAACAACTTCGTGTGGGGGCCGGTGATGCTGCTGCTCCTGGTGGGCACGGGCGTCTACCTCACCGCCCGCACCGGGTGCATCCAGGCCGCAAAATTTGGGTATATCATGCGCAATACGGTGGGCTCACTGTTTCGCAGGCGGGAGAAGCGGGACAAGGATGCCAAGAACCTCACCCCCTTTCAGGCAGTGACCACTGCTCTGGCCGGCACCGTGGGCACTGGCAACATCGCCGGTGTCACCGGGGCTATCTTCGCCGGAGGGCCGGGGGCGGTGTTCTGGATGTGGTTCGCGGCTTTCTTTGGGATGTTCACCAAATTTGCGGAGATCGTACTGGCCCTGAAGTACCGGCAGGTTGACGAGAACGGGGTCCACTACGGCGGGCCCATGTATTACATCGAAAAGGGCCTGGGCATGAAGTGGCTGGCGGTGCTGTTCTCACTGGTGGCGGGCTTCGCCTGCTTGGGATTGGGAACATCTCCCAGAGCAGCGAGATCGCCGGGGCGATGGAGGGGCTGTTCGGGATGAGCGGCCTGACCACCGGCGTGCTCCTGGCGGTGGTGGTAGGCATTGTGGTGCTGGGCGGAGTCCAGCGAATCGGCCGGGTGACCTCCTACATGGTGCCCTTCATGGCCATCTTTTACATTGGGGCGGGGCTGGCGGTGATCCTGCTGCGGATCGACCAAGTGCCGGCGGCCCTGGCCTCCATCTTCACCAGCGCCTTCAGCTTTGAGGCGGTGGGGGCGGCGTATTCGGCTATGCCATTATGGTGGCTATGCGCCAAAGGATTTGCCCAGGGGCGTATTCTCCAACGAGGCAGGCCTTGGCTCCGCCCCCATGGCCCATGCGGCCTCCGAGACCCAGGAGCCGGTGGAGCAGGGGATGTGGGGCGTGTTTGAGGTGTTCATCGACACCATCGTCATCTGCACGCTGACCTCCCTGGCAGTCATTCTATCCGGTGTGCTGGACGTGGGGCTGGACAGCTACGCCACCAACGGCGCGGCGGCGGTGGCCGCCTTCAATGCCATCCTGCCCGGGACCATCGGCGGGACCATCATTCAGATCAGCCTGCTCTTCTTCGCTCTGTCCACCATTCTGGGCTGGAGCTACTACGGCGAGCGGTGCTGGGCCTATCTGTCCAACAACAATAAAGCGGTGGTGTGGATCTTTAAGGTGGTCTTTGTTCTGGTGTGCATCGTGGGTGCCACCGGAAACGGCACCCTGATGTGGGACATCTCCGACACCCTGAACGGCATGATGGCCATCCCTAACCTCATTGGCCTGCTGCTGCTGTCCAATGTGATCATTCGCAGCACCAACGACTATTTCAAAAAAAGCACTGACTTCCGGGAGAGACCTGGTATTTTGAAGCCCCGGCCGGATGCCGGAAAAACCCGCGGCCCCCGCCTGCCCCAGAGCAGGCGGGGGGCTTTTGATGTGGAGCTGGCACCGCAGGGGCGCCAGGAGCCATCCCTGTTTTCGGACGGAGTGCCTTTTTCCGCAGAGGGTGAGCCATTCCCCTGCAAAAGGGGCACAGGCGGCAAAAAGAAAACCGGCGGATGGACGCTTGCGTCCGTGGGGTGGAACCGATATAATATAGAAAGAAAAACGGAGGTCCGCCTGAGGCGGGGAAAGGAAGGCCAGATCATGCAGGAGAGAGCACTACAATTTCATATCCAGTGCGGTCCGGGGGATGTGGGGGGCTACTGTGTCCTGCCGGGTGATCCGGGCAGATGCCGCTCCATTGCCCAGCGGCTGGAGGGGGCGGTCCATGTGCGCACCAATCGGGAGTTTGAGACCTGGACCGGCTCCCTGCTGGGGGAGAAGGTGAGCGTGGTCTCCACCGGCATCGGCGGCCCCTCCGCCGCCATTGCCATGGAGGAGCTGGCCAACCTGGGGACCCACACCTTTGTACGGGTGGGTACCTGCGGCGGCATCCGCCTGGATGTCCGCAGCGGAGACGTGGTGGTGGCCACCGGCGCGGTGCGAATGGAGGGGACCAGCCGGGAGTACGCCCCCATCGAGTACCCCGCTGTCCCTGATTTCCAGGTGGCCGGCGCGCTGGTGCAGGCCTGCCAGGCGCTGGGGAAGCCCTGGTACGCGGGGGTGGTCCAGTGCAAGGACTCCTTTTACGGACAGCACGACCCCGCCCGGATGCCGGTATCTGGGGAGCTGGAGGCGAAGTGGGAGGCATGGAAACGGCTGGGGGTGTTGGCCTCGGAGATGGAGTCGGCAGCCCTGTTTACCGTGGCGGCGGCACGGGGGGTGCGCTGCGGTTCGGTGTTCCACGTGATCTGGAACCAGGAGCGGGGCAGGCGGGGCTGGACCAGCAGGAGTCCCACGACACCGCGCTGGCCATCGACGTAGGGGTGGAGGCGCTGAAGCTGCTGATCCGCCAGGACGCCCAGAGCCGGGCCGGAGAAGGCCGCTAGACAGAAGAGGGAGGAGCCCCATGGAGCAGGAGAAGAGACAGAAGGAGATTACCCGGCACGGCCTGATCCGGGTGGGACTGTGGCTCGGCGGGGGCTGGCTGCTGCTGGTCCTGTGCGCCTGGGGCATCCTCCCAGACCGGGAGGTGCCCAGGATCCTCTGGGTAGGGCTGGGCCTGCTGACCGCGGAACTGGCCATCCTGTGGGGGAAGACGTGGTGGGAGAGCCGGGGACGCGGCCAGGCGATCCCTCGCCGGAGCGCACTGGTGGCAGGCAGAGAAGGAGGAGCTGGCGGCTGCCGCTGTGATGCTGGCGGTGTGGTGGGGCTTTCTGGCCCTGTGCGCCGCGGGGTGCTCCCCACATGGAACCGGACCGGTACAGCTGGCTCCTGGCGGGAGCGGTGACCATCCTCTTCGGGGCGGAGCTGCTGCTCTGGCCGAGAGGGAGCAGGACCGGTAGCCGGTGGCGCCTGCCACCGGCGGGGCCCCCGGCCGTCAGGCGGCCGGGGCTTTTTTTCCGGCTGACCGCTTTTAGTTGGCAAACGGGGAAAAGCGTGGTATAATGGCCCTGAATTTGAAGCAGGCCGCCCCAAATGGGACGCGCCGGGGAGGGAGCGGAAGATGGACCTGACAGAGCGCACCATTGAAAGCAAAACGATGTTCCAGGGCCGGATCATCACGGTCCTGCTGGATACCGCCGGCCTGCCGGATGGGGGGACCGCCCAGCGGGAGGTGGTGCTCCACCCAGGGGGCGTGGCCATTTTGGCATTGGATGAGGCGGACAACGTGGCGCTGGTGCGGCAGTACCGCTATCCGCTCCACGGTCTGCTGCTGGAGCTGCCCGCCGGCAAGCTGGACCCGGGGAGGACCACCGCCCCGCCGCCCTTCGGGAGCTGAGCGAGGAGACCGGCCTGGAGGCGGGGGAACTGACCTATCTGGGCCATATCTATGCCTCACCTGGATTCTGCGACGAGGCGCTGCACATGTATCTGGCGCGGGACCTGACCCCCGCGCCCGGCAGCACTTGGACGAGGACGAGTTTCTGGATGTGGTGACCATGCCCTTTGACACATTGGTGGAGCAGGTCATGTCCGGGGAGATCACAGACGCGAAGACAGTGGCCACCGTGCTGAAGGTCAAGACTCTGCTGGGCCGCTGATATGGACGACAAGGAGGGATTTCTGTGGGAAAGAGCATCCTGATCGTAGAGGATGAGCAGAACATCGTGGATATTTTGTCCTTCAACCTGAGCAAAGAGGGCTACGACACTCTGGAGGCCTACGACGGCGCCACCGGGCTGCGCCTGGCGCTGGAGCAGGACCCTGACCTCATTCTATTGGACCTGATGCTGCCGAAGATGGACGGCTTTGAGGTGTGCCGCCAGGTGCGGGAGAGCGGCTCCTCAACCCCTATTATCATGCTCACCGCCCGTGAGGAGGAGACGGACAAGGTCCTGGGTCTGGAACTGGGGGCGGACGACTATATCACTAAGCCCTTCTCCGTGCGGGAACTGCTGGCCCGGGTGAAAGCCAATATCCGTCGTATGAGCATGGTGCCCGCTGGGAAGGGGCGGCAGCCTCCACCAACCGGATGGAGCTGGGCCGGGTGACAGTGGACACGGACCAGATGGCGGTGCTCAAGGACGGGCAGCCCCTTCAGCTGTCTCAGCGGGAGTACGATCTGATCCGTTTCCTGGCGGCCCAGCCGGGCAAGGTGTTCTCCCGGGAGGCTCTGATGGAGCACGTGTGGAATTACGAGGGCTATGTGGGCGATGTGCGGGCGGTGGACGTGGCCGTCCGCCGCCTGCGTGAGAAGATCGAGGACGACCCCGCCAGTCCTAAATTCGTGGTGACAAAGCGGGGATGGGGTACTACTTCGGCGGCTGAGCCGGAGAGGCCGAGGGCGGGGACGTCCTCGGGGACCCGCCGCAGGGGGACGCCGGTGGTCCGGCGCGGACCCGGAGCGGGAGCGGAGGGTCCTCTCCGGGACGATCCATTCGTCCTGGAGATCAGAAAAAAAAAAAGGGCTCCCGCAGGACGAGTCCTGCGGGAAACTGACCCCGCCAGTCCTAAATTCGTAGTGACAAAGCGGGGGATGGGGCACTGCTTCGGCGGCTGAGCCGGAGACCGCCCAGGGTGCCGCAGAGGCCATTCCCCAGGGCGCCGAGGTGTGGTGCCTGTGACCGGCAGGCGGATGGAACAGAGCCCGCCCCCTGAGACAGAGGGACGGGAGAGAGAAGAGAGGAGGTGCCCCGATGCTGCGCAGCCTGCACATGAAGCTGGTGATGCTGATGGTGCTGCTCATCCTGTCGCTGATGACGGTGGTGGGGGCCTTTCCTCATCAACTCTGTGGTGGCCTTTTACATCCAGGACTTTTACAGCCAGATGAGCACAGTGTTCGGAGACCAGGAGATCGTCTCCGACCTGCGCACCGCTGCGGATGGGGAGACCGACGGGGCAGGGGCGCTGAAGACGGTGCTGAATGCCTATGCCGGCCAGCTGGGCGTGGATACCCGCAACCGCAATTTCTACATCCTGGACGGGAGGGGACCTCAGTGCTGGCCAGCTCCAACTGAGAGCGGCGCCTCCGGCTTGTCCTACACCGGGAACCTGATGACGGCTATCGAGTCCGGCCAGGTGGGAGACGAGAGCAACGCGGCCGCCGATTACATGGATGTGGCCATCCCCATCCAGCGGGGCGGCAGCGACTATATCATCTATATCCTGGACAACAAGGCCACCGTGTCCAACCTGAACAACCAGCTCTTCCTGCTGATCATGGAGGCGCTGCTGTTCGGTCTGGTGATCTCCGTGCTGCTCTCGTTCCTGCTGTCCAAGACGCTGGTCACCCCCATCGGCCGCCTGACGGAGGGCTCCATGCGGGTGGCCCGGGGGGACTTCTCCCATAAAATCGAGGTGGCCTCCCAGGATGAGATCGGCGTGCTCACCGACACCTTCAACGACATGGCGGGTCAGCTCCAGGACACCATCCGCCAGGTGGAGAACGAGCGCAACAAGCTCAACACCCTCTTTCTCCACATGACGGACGGCGTGGTGGCCTTCTCCCGGACTGGAGAGGTCATCCACTTCAATCCCTCCGCGGAGGAGATGCTCCACCGGCCCATCGGGACGGACACCACCTTCGGGGAGCTGTTCGGCGGCCTGGTCTCTCTGGAGCGGGTGCTGGCGGTGCCCGACTACCTCCAGGAAGAGCAGACGGTTGAGGAGCGATTCCTCCAGCTGCTGATGGCTCCCTTCGACCGGGACCGGCAGGGGGCGTACTGGTGGTCATCCACGACGTCACCGAGCAGCGGAAGAACGAGGAGATGCGCCGGGAGTTCGTGGCCAACGTGTCCCACGAGCTGCGCACCCCCCTCACCAACATCCGCAGCTATGCCGAAACGCTGGTGGACAGCGCCGGAGACATCCCCCCCGCCATGGAGAAGAATTCCTGGGGGTCATCCTCAACGAGAGCGACCGTATGACCCACATTGTTCAGGACCTGCTCACCCTGTCCCGGTTCGACTCGGGGCGCACCGATTTGAAGCTGACCCAGTTCTCCTTTTCTGCGGTGCTCCATGACCTGTATAACGCGGTCTATATGGAGGCCCAGCGCCACAGCCATGCCCTTGAGCTGAAGATCGAGCCGGAGCTGCCCGAGATCGTGGCCGACCGGGAGCGAGGAGTCCAAGTGATGATGAACATCGTGTCCAACTCCATCAAGTACACGCCGGACGGAGGGCGCATCGTCATCTCCGCCGGACGGCGGGGGACCGGGTGTGGATGTTGGTGGATGACAACGGCATCGGCATCCCGCCGGAGGACCGGCCCCGCATCTTCGAGCGGTTTTACCGGGTGGACAAGGCCCGGTCCCGCCAGTCGGGCGGGACCGGACTGGGCCTGTCCATCGCCAAGGAGATCATCGACCGGCACCAGGGCGTGCTGGAGCTGGCCGACAAGGAGGGCCCGGGACTGGCGGTGCGGATGGAGCTGAAGATAGAGGGGCCGGACCATGAATAGAAAGAGCAAGCACGCCCGCCTGCTGGAGCTGGGCAAGGACGTGCTGATCGTCCTGCTGGCCTGCTCAGCGGTGTGGCTGACTACCAGGGTCCAGCGCACCGGGAGCTTGGGAGATCTGCTGGCGGACACGCCCCAGGAGGGGCAGGGCCAGACCCAGGCCCCCGGCCAGATGGAGATGGTCCGCCCGGTGCGGATGGCGGCAGTGGGCAGGAGTGGAGAGACCACCATCCGCTATGGGGCACAGTATGACCAGCAGAGCACCGACGCCCCTATTCCAGCAGGTGGCCAATCTGCTGGTGGAGGCGCTGAGCGACGGGGAGAGATGAGCCCCGTCAGCCAGTGGGAGTGGCGCACCGCCCTGGCCTCCCCGCCCAGCCTGTACTTCGACCTGATGGAGGGGGTCCCCCTGTCGGTGCTGACGGGCTGGCTCACCGGGGAGAGCACAGGGGGGGAGGTGTTCGTGCGCCGGCTGGCACTGGCTGCCTCCCGGGGACAGGTGTTCCTCTACTACCAGGGAGGAGAGGCGGGCAGTTTTACGCCGGCCCGGTGGACGTGATCAGCGTCAGCAGGCTGGAGTCCGCTGTCTCCGGCCTGTCGGACAACGGCGCCTGTTTTGCCTTTGAGAAGGAGGGTACAGCCTCCTGTCTCCCTACACCCTGCTGATGCCGGGCACACCCCAGCCGGCGGTCTATCAGGTCTACAACCCCTCAGCCGGGAGGAGGGCCTCAACAGCCTGCTGGAGGCACTGGACTTCCCGGCCAGCAGCAGCTACACCTATCAGGGGACCGACGGAGAGTTGGTGGTGCGCAACGGGTATGACACCCTGCGGGTATCTGCCCAGGGCACGGTGCGCTACCATACTACGGAGGGGGGAGATATCCCGTTATCCGGTGGCCTCGGACACCGGCGGAACGGGGTGCTATGAGGCGGTAGAGGCCTGCCGGGTGCTGGTCTCCGAGACACTGGGCACCCAGTGCGGGGCCGCCGGCTGGTGCTCACCCATGTGGAGCGGATCACGGGGGCTGGGCGGTGGAGTTCGGCTACTGTCTGGACGGCGCGGCAGTCCAGGTGTACGAGGAGGGATGCGCGGCCCGGTTCCTGGTGCAGAACGGACAGATCGCGGAGATCACCCTCCAGGCCAGAAGCTATGAGGAGACGGCGGAGAGCGGGCTGGTGCTGCCCCGGCTCCAGGCCATGGCCGCCATGGAGGCGGCGGGGCTGGAGGGCCGGGAGCTGCTGCTGGGATATCAGGACAGCGGCGGCGGAACGGTCACCGCCGGCTGGATCGCCCGGTGAGAGAGACCGGGGGAGGGAGAGCCGTGGCCTGGCCCAAGATCAAAAATATCATCATCCTGATGCTGCTGGTGACCAACCTGTGCCTGCTGGCCTTTGTGGGCTGGCGGGAGATCCGGGACTGGCAGCTCCAGGACAAGGCGCTGGAGCAGGCCGTCTCCTTCCTGGCGGAGCGGGGCATCCAGGTGGACGAGCGCATCGTGCCCAGGTCTGCGGAGCTGCCGCCCATGGGCATGGAACGGGACCTGGAGGAAGAGCAGACCCTGGCAGCAGCGCTGCTGGGGGATGGTCTGACCCGGGAGGAACGCAGCGGCGAGGTCTATGTCTATGCGGGGGCAGGGGGCTGCTCCAGTGCCACAGCAGCGGGGAGTTCTGGGCCGACTTTCAGAGCGGCGCCTTCCCGGTCCCAGAGGGGGCGGAGATGGCGGAGCATGCTCTGGAGACCATGGAGCTGCTCCACTTCCAGGGGAGGTGGTGAGCAGCGCGGGCAACGCCCAGGACGGGGGAGCGTCACCCTGCGGCAGCTGTGGAACGGCGTGCCGGTGCTGCCCTGTCGGGCGACCTTGGTCTACGAGGGGGCGAGCTGAAGCGGATCGAGGAGGGCCGGCGTCTCACCGGGACGCCCCAGACCACAGCAGGTACGCCCATCACGGCGACGACGGCGCTGATGCGCTTTTATGCGGGCCTGAGCGAGCGGATGGACATCTGCAGTGAGGTCCGGGAGATCGAGATCGCCTATACCCTCTCCAACGCCCTGGGGGGCCCCATCTCGCTGATCCCGGTCTGGCACATCACCACCGACACCGAGATATATGAGCTGAACACCTTGGACGGGAGCCTGGCTGCGGCAGGCGCCGAAGAGACAGAGCGGACGGAGCAGTAGAACGAGACCACTGACATGCCCGGCCGGAAGGGCCGGAGCGGGACAACAAAGAAAGAAGGAGATCATCATGTTCAGCAAAGAAAGCCCCATTGGGATCATCGATTCGGGCATCGGCGGCTTCAGCGTGGCCCGGGCGGTGCAGCAGCTGCTCCCGCGGGAGAATCTGGTCTATCTGGGTGACGGGGCCAACACCCCCTATGGCAACCACACCGCGGAGGAGATCCTCACTATGACCCGCTACATGCTGCGCTTCATGGAAGAAAAGGGGGGGTCAAGGCCCTGCTGGTGGCCTGCAACACCATCTCCTGCCTCATTGACCGGTATCGGGACGACATGACCTGCCCGGTGCTCAGCGTTGTGGAGGCGGGTGCGGACGCGGTAAAGGACTTGGATGTCCATAAGGTAGGAGTCATCTCCACCTGCTTCACTGCCTCCACTCACTGCTACCCGGATCTGATCGGCAAGGCAGCGCCGGACAAGGTGGTCATCAGCCATGGCTGCCCTGACCTGGCCAACGTGGTGGAGCGAAACGTGGGCAGGCCGGGGGGACAGGCGCTGATCGATGCAGATGTACAGAAGAACCTGGAGGGACTGGTCCGGGACGAGCAGATCGAATGCTGTGTGCTGGGCTGCACCCACTATCCCTTGGTGGAGGAAAATATCCACAGGCTCTTCCCGGGCCTGCGGCTGCTGGACCCGGCGGAGCAGATGGCCAAGGACGTGTTGGCCTATCTGGAGCGGGACGGCTTGGTGAACGACGGTCCTCAGCCCGGACGGCTGGATATCTTCACCACCGGCAGCGCGGAGGAGTACGCCATGAAGGCGGAGAAGGTGGGACTGGACCCGGTGACCTCGGTGCAGTTCTATCCCCCATGAAACTATAAAAATAGTCCGGCGGAGCCGGCGTCAAAAAAAGGCTCAAGGGCCGCCCCACCGGGGCGGCCCTTGAGTTTAAAAAATCTGCTTACAGCTTCATGATCCAGCCGTGGGGATCGGGAACGCGGCCCCACTGAATGCCGGTGAGGGTGTCGTACAGCTTCTGGGTGACAGGGCCGATCTCATTGTGGTTGATGATGGCCTTCTCGTCCCCCTCGGCCAGCTCGCCGATGGGGGAGACCACAGCGGCGGTTCCGGTGCCCCAGGCCTCCTCCAGGGTTCCGTCCTTGGCGGCCTGGAAGAGCTCCTCGGCGGAGATGCGGCGCTCCTCCACTTCATAGCCCTTGTCCTTCAGCAGCTGGATGCAGGAGCGGCGGGTGATGCCGTCCAGCACGGAACCGTTCAGGTCGGGGGTGAGGATCTTGCCGTTCACCTTGAACATGACGTTCATAGCGCCTACTTCCTCAATATATTTGCGGTGGACGCCGTCCAGCCACAGCACCTGGCTGTAGCCGTTGGCCTCGGCCCGGTCGCCGGCCCGCAGGGAGGCGGCGTAGTTGCCGCCGGTCTTGGCCATGCCGGTGCCGCCCTTGACGGCGCGGACATCCTCCTGCTCCACATAGATCTTCACGGGAGCCAGGCCCTCGGGATAATAGGCGCCCACGGGGCAGACGATGACGATATACTGGCAGTGGTGGGAGGTGTGGACGCCCAGGGTGGGGTCCAGACCAATGACAAAGGGACGGATATACAGGGAGGTGTCCTTCTCATAGGGGACCCACTCCTGATCCAGCTTGACCAGCTCAGTGATACCGGCCAGGGCCAGGTCTTCAGGCACCTCGGGCAGGGCAATGCGCTCGCAGGACAGGTTCAGCCGACGCACGTTGTCCATGGGGCGGAAGAGCTGGATGGTGCCGTCTGCGGTGCGATAGGCCTTCAGCCCCTCGAAGATCTCCTCGGCATAGTGCAGCACCTTGGCGGCCGGGTCGATCTGCAGGGGGCATAGGGGACGATGCGGGCGTCATGCCAGCCCTGACCCTCGTCATAGTCCACCACAAACATGTGGTCGGTCATATACTTGCCGAAGACCAGCTTGGAGGAGTCAGGCTTCTCCTTCCGCTGCTCGGCGCGGGTGATCTTGATCTCTTGCATCTTGGTTTCCTCCTAAAGTAAACTCAAATCGAGCGGTCCTGGTTTGGAGGACGGCTTTTCTGGTATTTCCATATTATATCAGCCTTTTTTCCAGACGCAACGGGTAATCGTGGGAAAAGTGGGGCCGGCCCAACTTTTTAGGGAAAGAATTCCGCCATTTCCCCAGAGAATGGCCCCGCCTGGACGGTTTGCTATTGTTTTTCCCCTGGGGGTTTGATATAATATCACCAATCACCGCGCTGATACGGCGGCACGGCGCGGGAATGGGGCGTGAAGAAGGTCCTGCTGACGGGCGGACCTTTTTGTTGTGATAGGAGGTCCCGCCCCGGGAGGGGAGGAACGGCCGCCCCGAAGAGGAGGAACGGATCTTGAACCGAAAAATGACGCAGATGCTTCAGCCAAGCTTTCAGCTCTATTTCGTCTGTCTGATCCTGTTTGCCGCGGCATCCGCCTTTTTCAGCCTGTATCTGGCGGCGGCGGAGGCCGTGGTGGTGGTCCTGCTGGGGCTGTATTACCGGGAGAACAGCCGCCGGCGGCGGCGGGAGATAGCCAAGTACATCGAGAACGTCACCGGGAACATGGATGTGGCCACCAAGGACACCATGGTAAACTCCCCCCTGCCCATGGTGATCTTCCGGCCGGAGAGCGACGACATCATCTGGACCAACGACCGCTTTCTCCAGCTGGCAGGCGAGAAGGAGCACCTGTTCGACGCCAAGCTGAGCAGCGTGATCCCGGATTTTGATACCCGCTGGCTCATGGAGGGGAAAAACGAGTGTCCCACCGAGGTCACCTTCGGTCCCCGCCGCTTTCTGGTGTACGGACACCTGGTCCGGGCCCGGGCCGGGAGGGGGGCTTCCTGGCCACCACCTACTGGGTGGACGTGACCGAGTTCTGCCAAGTGCGGGACCAGTTCCGGGGGAGCCGCCCGGTGATGGCGGTGCTGCTGCTGGACAACTATGAGGACCTGATGAAGAACCAGACGGAGAACCAGCGATCCACCATCTACGCCGAGGTCAACGCCCGGCTGGATGCCTGGGTGGCGGGCACCGGGGGCATGCTCCGCAGAATGGAGCGGGACCGTTACCTGCTCCTGTTCGAGGAGCAGTACCTGTCCCGGTTCGTGGACCAGAAGTTCGACATCCTGGACACCATCCACCAGGTGGTCAATTCCAGCGGCCTGGCGGCGACCCTGTCCATCGGCATCGGCAAGGACGGCGGCAGCTTCCAGGAGCTGATGCAGTACGCCAACCTGTCCATTGAGATGGCCCTCTCCCGGGGGGGAGACCAGGCGGTCATCCGCAACAAGTTCACCTTTGAGTTTTATGGAGGCCACTCCACCGAGACGGAGAAGCGCACAAAGGTGAAGAGCCGGGTGATGGCAAACGCCCTGTCCGCCCTGGTGTCCGACTCCTCCAAACTGTTCATCATGGGCCACAAGATGCCCGACATGGACGCCACCGGCGCCGCGGTGGGCGTGTGCGCCATCGCCCGGAAAAAGGAGTCCCCGCCTACATCATCCGGGAGGGGGGACCAATCCCTCCAAGCCCATCCTGGATAAGCTGGACCAGCTGCCCGAGTACCGGGGAATTTCCTCAGTGCCCAAGAGGCCCTGGTGGCGGCGGACAGCCGCTCTCTGGTGGTGGTGGTGGACACCAACCGCCCCGAGCAGGTCCAGTCCCAGGAGGTGCTGGAGTCCTGCAACCGCATCGCGGTCATCGACCACCACCGCCGGGCGGCCACCTATATCGAGGGAGCGGCGCTGAACTACCACGAGCCCTACGCCTCCTCCGCCTGTGAGCTGGTCACCGAGCTGCTCCAGTACATCGCAGAGCCCACCGACCTGCTCCGCACAGAGGCGGAGGCCCTGCTGGCGGGCATCGTGCTGGACACCAAGAACTTCACCATGCGCACCGGCGGCCGCACCTTTGAGGCGGCGGCCTTCCTGCGCCGCTCCGGCGCCGACACCGGGGAGGTGAAGCGGCTGTTCCAGAACGACCTGTCCGGCACCATCGCCAAATACGATATCATCCAGAATGCGAAGCTGTACCGGGACCACATCGCCATTGCCGTGGTGGACCACACGGTGGGCCGGGTGACAGCGGCCCAGGCGGCGGACGAGCTGCTGAACATCGTGGGGATCAGCACCTCCTTTGTGCTCTTTCCCGACGGGGGAGCAGATCATCATCTCAGGCCGCTCCATGGGAGACACCAACGTCCAGGTCATCCTGGAGCAGCTGGGGGCGGAGGCAACGCCGCCGCCGCCGGCGGACAGGTGGCGGGCAAGACGCTGGAACAGGTGGCCGTGGAGCTGACACAGGCCATCGACCGCTATCTGGAGGAGGACTCCTGAGGAGCCGCTCATTCCCAAATAAGATATTTCCTAAAAATTATTACTGATAGTATTTGGAGGAACACAACATGAAAGTGATTTTGCAGCAGGACGTGCGCGGCCAGGGCAAGAAGGGCCAGATGGTGGAGGTATCCGACGGATACGCCCGCAACTTCCTTCTGCCCCGGAAGCTGGCCGTCTCTGCCACGGCGGACAATATCAACACCATGAAGCAGCAGGAGAAGGCCCGCAAGGCCCAGGAGGCCGCCGAGAAAGCCGAGGCCGAGGCCACCGCCAAAAAGCTGAAGGACCTGACCGTGAAGATCGCCGCCAAGGCCGGCGAGGGCGGCCGTCTGTTCGGCGCCGTCACCGCCAAGGAGGTCTCCGAGGCCCTGGCCGAGCAGCACCAGGTGGAGATCGCCAAGACCAAGCTGGTCCTGGACGAACCCATCAAGGCCTGCGGCGGCTATCAGATCAAGGCCAAGCTGGGCTACGAGGTGGTCGGCACGGTAAACGTCATGGTGGCGGAGGCCTGAGAAGGACGGTGAGGGGTGAGGAGAGGGGCGCTGTGCAGAGCGTTGATGCGCGGCCCTCCCACCGCCCGGCGGTTCCGGGCACCAAAATCCCGAACTCTCGATTTTGAATTCCTGATTTGGAAGGCAGGTGGTCTCATATGGCGCTGGAAGAGGAAGAGCTGCTCCTCAAGCAGCTGCCCCATTCTGTGGAGGCGGAGCAGGCCGTGCTGGGCTCCATGCTCATCGACCCCCGCTGTGTCCCGGATGTGATCGAGCAGCTCCGGCCGGAGGACTTCTATATCCGGCAGAACCGGGAGATCTACGAGACCATTTACTCCATGTTCAACTTCTCCCTCACCATCGACCCGGTGACGGTGCTGGAAAACATGCGGAAAAACGGGGTCTACGACGAGAATGTCTCCCCCGCAACTACATCCTCCAGCTGATGGACACCACGCCCACTGCGGCCAACGTGGGGGAGTACGTGGCCATCATCAAGGACAAGACCCTGCTGCGGCGCATCGCCGAGACGGCGGGGGACATGACCGCTATGGTCCAGCAGGGCACCGACACCGGCCAGGACGTGCTGGAGGCGGCGGAGCAGCGCATCTACGCCATCCGCCAGGGGCGGGCCGCCCGGGGACTGACACCCATCTCCGCAGTGTTGCTGGATGTGTATGACCGGCTCAATGAGCTGGCCGCCAGCGACGCGGCGGTGCCCGGCCTGTCCACCGGACTGGGGGACCTGGATCTGGCCATCTCCGGGCTGAACAAGTCGGACCTCATCCTCCTGGCCGCCCGCCCCGGCATGGGCAAGACGTCCATGGCCCTGAACATCCTGCTGCACGCGGGCAAGTTCTCCGGGAAGAGCGTGGCCTTTTTCTCCCTGGAGATGAGCCGGGAGCAGCTGGTGCTGCGCCTGATCTCCAACGAATCCTTTGTGGACAACAAAAAGCTGGTGACCGGAAAGCTCAATGAGAGCGACTGGGAGAAAGTGGCCGCCGCCGCCGACGCCCTGAACCGCACTAAGATCCTCATCGACGACGACTCTACGGTGTCGGTGGCCGATATCAACGCCAAATGCCGCCGGGTCGAGGACCTGGGGCTGGTGGTCATCGACTACCTCCAGCTGATGACCTCCGCCGGCGGAAAGCGAGCGCAGCGGCGACAACCGGCAGCAGATTGTCTCTGACATCTCCCGCGCCCTGAAAATTATGGCCAAGGAGCTGAATGTGCCGGTGCTGTGCCTGTCTCAGCTCTCCCGTGCCAACGAGAGCCGGACCAATAAGCGGCCCATGCTCTCAGATCTGCGGGAATCGGGGGCCATCGAGCAGGACGCCGATATCGTCATGTTCCTCTACCGGGAGGACTACTACGAGAAAGAATCAGAAAACCACAACCTGGCCGAGTGCATCATCGCCAAAAACCGGCACGGGGAGACCCGGACGGTGGAGCTCCAGTGGCTGCCTGAGTACACCACCTTCTCCTCCATCGACCGGACCCATGAGGAGTATTGACCATGGCCCATTCCAGCCCGTTCCATGGGCTGAACGCCCTCATCGAGACCTACGGAATGATCCCGCCGGGGGAGCACGGTGCTGTGCGCCTGCTCCGGGGGCGGACTCGGTGTATCTCCTGCACCGGCTGTACCTGCTCCGGGAGCGGATGGGGTTCCGTCTGGCTGCCGCCCACTACAACCATCAGCTGCGGGGGGAGGAATCCCGGCGGGCCGAAGCATTCGTCCGCCGCTTCGTCGCCCAGTGGTGCGGCCCCGCCCAGGTGGACGGACATGAGCTGCCCGGTGTCCCCCTCTATGTGGGCCGGGGCGACGTGGCTGCCCAGGCCGGAGAGCTGGGACGAGGCCTGGAGGAGACCGCCCGGGAGATGCGTTACGCCTTCCTCCGGGAGACCGCGGCAGAGCTGGGCGGAGCCCTGATCGCCACCGCCCACACCGCCGATGACAATGGAGAGACCATCCTGCTCCACCTGCTCCGGGGCAGCGGCCTGCGGGGGCTGACCGGCATCCGCCCGGTGGGGGAGGGGCTGATCCGCCCCATGCTCACCACCACACGGGCCCAGGTGGAGGAATATCTGCGCCTCTACGGACTGCCCCATGTGGAGGACAGCTCCAACAGGGACGAGTCCTTTTTCCCGCAACCGCCTGCGCTGGCAGGTGGTGCCGGAGCGGGAGGACATGTGCCCCGGCTTCGCCAGACGGACGGCGGAGACCGCAGCCCTGCTGCGGACAGACGAGGACTACCTCACCGGCCTGGCGGAAAAGGCGGTGGCGGACTTCCTCCCCCGCGCGGGGACCCTCCGCCTGCCCGCGGCAGCGGTGGGGGATCTGCCTGACGCCTTGGCGCCCCGGGCGGCCCGGCTGCTGCTGGCCCTCCTGCGGGACGGAGATGCCGATCTGGCCGCCCCCCATCTGGGGGTGGTGGCCCTGTGCCGGGGGGAGGGACCCCTCTGCCCGGCTGGATCTGCCGGAGGGCATCACCGCCCGACGGGAGTACGAGATGCTGGTGCTCACCCGGGAGACTGCGCCCCCGGCACTGGAGGAGGCATCCCTCCCCATGCCCGGGCAGCTGCGGACGGGGAGTGGGACTCTGACCTGCGCGGCAGCGGTGTACCAAGTGTGCAAGGGAGCCCCAGTCGGGCCGGGAATTCTGGCTGGCTGGGGCAGAGGGGGCTCACCGTCCGTTCCCGGAGGACCGGGGACCGGCTGGAGCGTCCGGGCCGTCCGGGCCGAACCGTGAAAAAAATCATGATCGACCAGAAGCTGCCCAGGCACCTGCGGGATACCGTCCCTGTGCTGGACAGCGGCGGCAGGGTGGCTGCGGTGGCGGAGCTGGGGCCGGACGCGGCCTTTCTGCCCCGCCTGGGGAGCCCTGCTGGCATATTACGGCGAAAAGAAAAAGGAGAATATTTCATGTTGGAAAAGGATATCCAGGAAATACTGTTTTCAGAGGAACAGCTGGCCCAGCGGGTGAAGGAGATCGCCGGTGAGATCAACCGGGACTACGTCGGACAGGAGATCATGCTGGTCAGCGTGCTCCGAGGTTCCTTTGTGTTCATGGCGGACCTGTGCCGGCGCATCGATCTGCCCTGTACGGTGGACTTCATGGCGGTGTCCTCCTATGGCGGCGGGACCTCCTCCAGCGGCCAGGTGCAGATCACCAAGGATCTGTCCGAGGACATCTCCGGGCGGCACATCATCGTGGTGGAGGACATCCTGGACAGCGGCAACACCCCTGAGCTATCTGCTGAAGATCCTGGAGAACCGCCACCCCGCCTCCATCCGCCTGTGCACCCTGCTGGAGAAGCCGGAGCGGCGGGTCCAGCCGGTGGAGGTGCACTACCCGGCTTCACCATTCCAGACGCCTTTGTGATGGGCTATGGGCTGGATTACGCAGAGCATTACCGGAACCTGCCCTACATCGGCATCCTGAAGCCGGAGGTCTACGGCGGCTGAGCCGGAGAGACTTGGAGGGCGGCGGCCTCCTGAAATTTGTGATCCGCCGGAAAGGACGTGGTTTTTCCTGAAACGGTTCAGCGCGCGGGACCTGATCTTCTATCTGCTGGCCATCCTGGTGATGGTGTTCACCTTCAATGCGGTGCAGCAGATGAACGAGCCGGATGACCCCACTTATAATGAGATCCGCCTGCTCTTTGAGCAGGAGAAGGTGAAGTACTTCTCCGTGGAGGACAATGTGCTCACTCTGACTCTGCGGGGGGGGGAGGGAGAGGACACCTCCACCCTGAAGTACCACCTGGCCGACTTCAATGTGTTCTATAACGACCTGCACGAGCTTATCGACAGCCAGCGCCAGGCTGGGATCATCCAGGACTATGACTACCCCGCCGGCTGGGCGGAGCCTTGGTGGTTCGTCTATGTGCCCTACCTGGTGATCCTGCTGGGCTTCGGCATCCTGATGTACACCATGTATCTGCGGCAGAACACCGGGGGCGGCGGAGGAGGGGGCCGTCCCGCTTCGGCCATGCCCGCACCCGCACCCTGGCAGACCAGGGGAAGAAGGTCACCTTCAACGATGTGGCCGGTGCGGATGAGGAGAAGGAGGAGCTGGAAGAGATCGTGGAGTTCCTCCGGGACCCCAGAAGTTCACCGCCCTGGGGGCCCGCATCCCCAAGGGCGTGCTGCTGGTGGGCCCTCCCGGCACGGGCAAGACCCTCATCGCCAAGGCGGTGGCCGGCGAGGCGGGGGGTCCACTTCCTGTCCATCTCGGGCTCTGACTTCGTGGAGCTCTATGTGGGCGTGGGCGCCAGCCGTGTGCGCGACCTGTTCGACCAGGCCAAGAAGGACGCCCCCGCCATTGTGTTCATCGACGAGATCGACGCGGTGGGCCGGCAGCGTGGCGCCGGATTGGGCGGCGGCCACGACGAGCGGGAGCAGACCCTCAACCAGCTGCTGGTGGAGATGGACGGCTTTGCCACCAATGAGGGGTCATCGTCATGGCGGCCACCAACCGGCCGGACATCCTGGACCCCGCCCTGCTGCGGCCTGGCCGGTTCGACCGGCAGATCTATGTGGGCCTGCCCGACATCAAGGGCCGGGAGGAGATCCTGAAGGTCCACGCCCGGAAGAAGCCCCTGGCGGAGGACGTATCCCTCTCCGATGTGGCGAAGGCCACCTCCGGCTTCACCGGTGCGGATCTGGAGAACCTGCTCAATGAGGCGGCTTTGCTCTCTGCCCGGGAGGACCGGCGTTTCATTACCCGCCAGGACCTCCACGAGGCCATGATGAAAGTAATTGCCGGCCCGGAGAAGCGCACCCGGGTGGTGACGCCCCATGCCAGGCGGCTTACCGCCTACCACGAGGCGGGCCACGCCGTGGTGATCCACGAGCTGGACAGCCAGGACCCCGTGCACCAGATTACCATCGTTCCCCGGGGACAGGCCGGCGGCATGACCATCTCCCTGCCCACCGAGGACAAGGCCTACCTGTCCAAGAAGGAGCTGGAGGAGCGCATCGCCGTCTGCCTGGGCGGCCGGGTGGCCGAGGAGCTGGTCCTCCAGGACGTGTCCACCGGGGCCTCCAGCGACATCCAGAAGGCGTCTCAGACTGCCCGGGCTATGGTCACCAAGTACGGCATGAGCGAGCGGCTGGGGACCATCGCCTATGGCAACGAGAACGATGAAGTGTTCATCGGCCGCACCATGGCCCAGGCCCGGACCTACTCCGAGGAGGTGGCAGGCCAGATCGACGAGGAGGTCAAGGCGATCGTGGACCGGGCCTATGCCCGGTGTGAAGAGATCCTGACCCGGCGGCGGCAGGAGCTGGAGCTCACCGCACGCTATCTGCTGGTCCATGAGACCATGAGCGGCGAGATCTTTCAAAAAGTGTTCACTGACCCGGCGGCCCCTGAGCTGGCGCTTCCGGAGGAGGACCAGCCGGCCCAGGAGGGCTGAGCGCGGCGGCAGCCGGGAGGTGGAAGGACCTCCCGGCTGTTTCATATGGCTAGGGAGAGGGGACGGAGGATGAGAAAAAAGCAGAGCTGGAGGGACGGCGGCGCTGGTCCTGCTGCCGCTGCTGGCCGGATGCGGCGCCTCAGGGCCGGAAGCGGCGGGCTCCGGGCTGGAGGAGGTGTCCTCCCGATAGGGGCCAGACGCACAGGGGCGTGCCTGCTGGGCACGCCCCTGTGCGTTATGTCATGTTACAGCTGACGCAGCTCCTGAATGGTCTCCTGGATGGTCCTCTGGGGCAGCCAGACGGCCGCCAGCTCCGCCAGCTGAGCCAGGGTCAGGGACCGGGAGGCCCCCACCAGCGGGTGGTTCATGAATTTCCCAAACCGGCGCTGGAACACAGACCGGGAGGCCCGGTTATCCAGCAGCTCCCCCACCGTAATGGTGTTGTTTCTCAGATCAAGGTCATTTCACCTCCGCTCCATTCTATGCAGGGGGAGGGGAAAAGAATGTGGAGTCAGGACGGTGAGACTGTTGAAAAGTAGCTCTGCCGCTTTTTCGAGCAGGAGCTTAGAAAAGTTTACCCACAATTCTTTGCAGAATTGTGGGTAAAGATTTCATGAAAAGCATCATTTCTAAGGCACATGCCCTGAGAAATGACGCAATCAAACCTTACTCGGCTGCCTGCGGGCGCTGGAACTCCGAGCAGGAGTTTTTTACAAGCTGAGTGGGAGCTTCCTTATACAAGAAGCTCCCACTGGTGAGGTTTAAAATTGTGGTGTGCTCAACTCTCCGCATACCGGGAGAGGAACTGCCGGGTGCGCTCCTGAGAGGGGTGCTCGATGACCTGATGGGCTGGGCCCTGTTCCACGATGAAGCCGCCGTCCATGAAGATCACCTGGTCCGCCACGTCCCGGGCGAAGGCCATCTCATGGGTGACGATGATCATGGTGGTTTTCTGCTCCGCCAGGCCCCGGATGACCTTCAGAACCTCGCCGGTCAGCTCCGGGTCCAGAGCGGAGGTAGGCTCGTCGAAGCACAGAATCTCCGGCTTCATGGCCAGAGCCCGGGCAATGGCCACCCGCTGCTGCTGTCCGCCGGACAGCTGGCCGGGGTAGTGGTCCGCGCGGTCACTCAGACCCATCTTGGCCAGCAGCTCCCGGCCCTCGGCCTGGATCTCCTCCAGGATCTGCTTCCGGTTGGCTTTGAAGTCAGGCCGTTCCTGGCTGAGAGCTCCTTGGCCAGGGTGACGTTCTTCAGGGCAGTGTACTGGGGGAAGAGGTTGAAGGACTGGAACACCAGACCGAAATGCAGCCGCTTTTTCCGCACCTCGCTCTCCCGCTGGGTGGCGGGATCGTCGGCGTCGAACAGAGTGTCCCCCTGGACGACGATCTGCCCCTGGTCGGGGGTCTCCAGAAAGTTCAGGCACCGCAGCAGGGTGGTCTTGCCGCTGCCGGAGGAGCCGATGATGGCCAGAGCCTGGCCCTGCTCCAGGTCAAAGCTGATGTCCTCCAGCACCCGGGTCGCGCCAAAGTGCTTTTCAATATGATGTACTTCTAAGATCGGCATGTTCGCCCCCCTTATACCCGGAAGTAGTCCAGCTTCTTTTCCAGCCGGCCCAGCACCATGGTCACGATGGCGCTGAAGGCCAGGTAGTAGACCGCCGTGAACATCAGCGGCCACCACAGGCCGGAGATCCCCTGATTGCCCCTTCATGAAGGACTCAGCCGCCCAGATGACCTCCTGCAGATCGCAATGGCCCGGGCCAGAGAGGTGTCCTTGACCAGGGTGATGATCTCGTTGGACATGGGGGGGCACGATCCGCTTGACCATCTGGAGCAGAGTGACCTTGAAGAAGATCTGCCGCTTGGTCATGCCCAGCACCAGGCCGGCCTCGTTCTGCCCCGCCGGCACCCCCTGGATGCCGCCCCGGTAGATCTCGGAAAAATAGAAGGCGTAGTTGATGATGAAGGCCACGCATACCGCCGCCATCCGTCCCACCTCGCCCCGGGGCCATGGGCTGCCATCCTCCAGTATCAGACCGGGCACATAAAACAGGGCGATGATCTGCAGGATCAGGGGCGTGCCCCGGACGATCCAGACCAGCAGACGGGTGACCAAGCTGATGGGGCGGAAGGAAATGAGCGCCGGGCCACCCGGCCGGGGCTCCTGCCCCCGGCGGAGCAGGACCCACCGGGTGGGCCGGGACAGGGGCGTCCAGCGGTTCATGGAGCCGAAGGCGATGACCAGCCCCAGAGGGAGCGCCCGATCAGGGTCACGAAAAAAACAGCTCCAGGGTTACAAGAAACCCTTGGTTCAAGGCTATCAGTACCGTCTGGGTCACTGGTGATTGAAAAAGTCGAGCATAGGGGTCGTCCTCTCTGTCTGTGATAGTGGGGCGCAACCGCTCAAAAGCAGAGAGCGGACCCGCTCTCTGCTTTTGAGGGATTCAGCTGCGGAGATCGTTTCCTCCAGGACGACGGCATGCTGCAGGCCATAGGTGGCAGCAATCTGCTCCACGGTGCCGTCAGCCACGGCCTGCTTCCAGAACTCGTTGAAAGCATCCACCAGGTCAGAGCCCTTGCGGAAGCCCACGCCGTAGAACTCAGATGCCTCTGCTCTCATGTCGTTAAGGTTAAGGTCGTACACCAGATCGGCGTAGCTGGTGCCCTCGCCGGTCATATCAGCGGCCATCAGCACGTCGATGACAGCGGCGTCGGAGGTGCCGGCGGCAACCTCCATCAGGGCGTTGGACTGGGACTGCACGGGCACGGTGGTGGCCCCCAGCTCCTCGGCAGCGTCCCTCACCGGCGGAACCGGACTCTACGGCGATGCTCAGCCCCTCCAGAGAGGTCAGCCCCTCAAAGTCCGCCGCCCTGTCGGCGGGGTAGACCAGGGTCTGATAGTTGGTGCAGTAGGGCTCGGAGACGCCCATGGCGGCGGTGACCTCGTCGTTGATGGTCATGCCGTTCCATACACAGTCAATGGTCTTGGAGTCCAGCTCCTGACCTTATAGTCCCAGGTGATCTCCTGGAACTCCACGTTCACGCCCAGGCTCTCGGCGAAGGCCTTGGCCATGTCGGCGTCAAAGCCGATCCACTCGTCACTCCCCGCTTCCTTATAGTCCATCGGGGCGAAATTGGTGATACCCACATACAGGGTGCCCTGGTCCTGGACATAGGCCAGGTCGCTTTCCGCGTCCGCGGGAGTGCTGGATGCCCCCTGGCTGGAGCTGGCGGACGGGGGTGCTGGCAGCGGGAGACTGGCTGCTCTCCCCCTGAGAAGTGGTCCCGCCAGAGCAGGCGGCCAGAGACAGGCACATAGTGATCGCCATTACAAGAGACAACATCTTTTTCATACCGAGAGATCCTCCAAAATGCAGATTGGTCAAAAACGGAGCATTTGACACTTTCACATTTTAGCACGCTAATGTAATATTGTAAAGAGGTTTTTAATTTTTTTTTTTTTTGATCTTTCGGGGAAAAAAAGCGCGTCCCCCGCAGCCCATAGGGGGACAGCGGGGGGACGCCTTCCGCATCCAATCAGAGAGGCGGCAATTACTTCATGCCGTTCTCGTAGGCTTCGATCATCTTCTTGACCATCTGGCCGCCCACGGAACCGGCCTGCTTGCTGGTCAGGTCGCCGTTGTAGCCCTGCTTCAGGTTGACACCCACCTCGTTGGCGGCCTCCATCTTAAACTTGTTCATAGCCTCGCGGGCATTGGGGACCAGAGACTGCTTGTTGGTAGACATAATTCGTTTCTCCTTTACCTGTTCATTTTGATCTTCTTTGTTTCGTTGGATGGAACATCCGAGCATAGCATTGCCCTGGAGAAGCGGACTATGCAGGAAAAGGCTTTCCTGTTTTTGTTGATTTTCCATCATTTTCAGATCAGGGAAACGGCAGGAAGGAAACCGGCGCAGAAAACGGGGGCCGGGCGGACGGCGGGCTCATCCGCGGCGGCGGAGACGGCGCAGCAGGCCGCCCAAGGGACCGGAGGGCAGGGCACGGGCGGCGAATTCCACCTCCCGGCAGCTCGAACGGCCTCGTCCATAAAGAAGTCCTGAGAGAGAGGCCGGGCGCCCGGACCGGGCACTTTTTTTTGATAGCTCCCTTCACTGTCCAGGGCCCGGGCCTTCACGGTATCCCGCAGCAGGATGTCCAGAATGTGATTCAAGCGGGCCTTGGTGTGGGTGGCATAGACGGGACAGATGACCTCCACCCGGCGCTGGGTGTTGCGGGTCATCATGTCCGCCGAACAGGAAGAGGCGCTGGTTCTCTCCAGAGCCAAAGCTATAGATGCGGGAGTGCTCCAAAAAGCGCCCCACCACGCTGGTGACGGAGATGTGCTCCGTGTGGCCGGGGACGCCGGGCCGCAGGCAGCAGATGCCGCGGATGATGAGATCGACCCGAACCCCTGCACGAGAGGCCTCGGCCAGCTTTTCCATGACATCGTAGTCGGTGAGGGAGTTCATCTTCATGATGATGCGGCCGTGGCTGCCCCGGGCGGTCTCTTCCCCGATGAGCAGGAGGATGATCTGCTTCAGGTTGGAGGGGGAGACCAGGAGGTTGTGGTAGCTGCCCTCCAGATTGCCCACAGCCATGTTTTTGAAAAATTCCGCTGCATCCGGCCGATGCCCTGATCCGCGGTGATGAGGGAGAGGTCTGTGTACTGCTCTGAGGTCTTCTCGTTGTAGTTGCCGGTGCCGATCTGGGTGACGTACTGGATGCCGGATTTGCCTTTCAGGGTGATGAGACATACCTTAGAGTGGATCTTATAGTCGCTGAACCCGTAGATCACCCGGCAGCCCGCGTCCTCCAGGCGCTCGGACCAGTCGATGTTGTTCTGCTCATCAAAGCGGGCCCGCAGCTCAATGACGGCAGTGACCTCCTTACCGTTCTCCGCCGCCGCACACAGATACTCCACGAGCCGGGCCTTCTGGGCCAGGCGGTAGATGGTGATCTGGATGGAGAGGACCGACGGGTCGGAGGCGGCCTCCCGGATCAGGCGGAGGAAGGGCTCCATGCTTTCAAAAAGGGTAGCTGAGAAGCAGATCCCGGCGCTGGACCAGGTGGAGATAGGTCTCCCCCGCTTGGGCTTGGGGGGGCGTCTGGGGGGAGAAGGGCGGGTAGAGCAGCGCACTGTGGAGGGGTTCCGGCAGCTTTTTCAGCATGGGGTGGACAAACCCCATGCGCATGGGCGCCCGGGAGAGGAAGATCTGGGCGGGAGCGACGTGGCAGCGCTTGCAGAGAAAGGCGGACAGGGCCTCGCTGAGGGGGGCGGCGCACTCCAGCCGGACCACGGCCATCCGTTTGCGCTTGTGAAGCAGCTTCTGCATTTGGCAGCGGAAGTCATCGTCCACATCAAAGCCCTCGTCCTGGGGGGCGATATCGGCGTTGCGGGTGACGCAGACACAGTTTTTCTCCGCCACGCCGTAGGGGTCAAAGACCCGCTTCAGGTTATCCAGAAGCAGCTGTTCGGTGCGCACATAGCGCAGTCCCTCCCCGGGGAGATAGACTACCTCGGGGGGCGGAGGGAGGCACAGGGACGATGCCGAAGAGACTGCGGTCCTTCCCGTGGAGGCGGGCCACCACATAGACGCTCTTGTTCTGGAGGTGAGGGAAGGGGTGGTTGATGTCCACGATCTGAGGGGAGAGGATGGGGAGCAGCTGGGTCTTGAAGTAGGTCTTGAGAAAGTCCTTGTCCTTCCCGGCGAGCTGGCCGGGGGAGACTTCTGCAGACCCCATAGGCCTGGAGCTGGGTCTGAGCTGGGCGTAGACCTGGTCCCGCTGCTCCATCAGAAGGACTGCCCGGCGGTAGATGGCCTCCAGCTGCTGGGAGGGGAGCAGGCCGGTGCGGCTGTCCACCTGGTCGTCCCCCATGACAGCCATGTCATAGAGGCTGCCCACCCGGATCATAAAGAATTCGTCCAGGTTGCTGGTGAAGATGGAGACAAATTTCAGCCGCTCGGCCAGGGGATTGGAGGGATCGCGGGCCTCTTCCAGCACCCGCTCATTGAACGTGAGCCAGGAGAGCTCGCGGTTCTGCATGTAAGGTTGGGGTTCCCGGGCCATCAGACAGTCACGCTCCTTCGTTTCAATACCTCGGTGAGCAGGAAGCCCTCCCGGACGCCGTAGCTGCTGACCTCAATGGCGTCGCCCCGGCACCGATGGGCCAGGGTGGAGAGGATGACCAGCCCAGGGAGCAGGGTGTGGACCCGCTCGGGGACGATCTTCAGCAGGATCTGGAGGTCCGCCTTAGCGGGAGCGGAGAAGCGCTCCAGGAGGCCGTCCACCATGTTCAGGGTGATGGTGCGGTTGCCGGCGGGCAGCTTGTAGAGGTAGTTGCACAGCTTCCCGGCCCCGCGGATGGTGCCGCCCACCCCACAGATCACCGGACAGGGGAAAGTCGGGCAGGGGGCGCCGTCCAGCGCCTTTTTCACCTGCTTGCGGATCTTGGCCTGTTCTTTGGGGAGGGGAGCAGGGTCTCCCACACAGCGGTTATACAGGTTCAGGGAGCCCAGGGGGATGGAGGCGGCGTGGCGTATCCTGCCCTGAGAGAAGCAGACCCACTCGGTGGAGCCGCCGCCGATGTCCAGCACCATGCCCTGCTCCCTGCTCCTCCATGCCGGAGGTGGCTCCCACATAGTCCAGGATGGCCTCCTCCCGGCCGGAGAGGAGGCGGATCATCAGTCCGGTGCGCTCCTGGAGCTGGAAGACCGCCTCCTCGCTGTTGGTAATGTTGCGCAGAGAGGCGGTGGCGAAGACCGCCCGGTTCTCAATGTGGAGGGCATCCAGGATGGACCGGAAGCGGAGCAGGGCATCTGCGGCCCGGTCGAGGCCCTCCCGGCTCATGGAGCCGTCCTCCCGAACATAGCCGGCCAGGCCGGCCGTCTCCTTGCTTTGAAAAATGCTGTGGATAGCTCCGTCCTCCTCCACCTGATAGACATTGAGGCGGATGGTATTGGAGCCGATGTCGATAATAGCGTACATGCAAGCTCTCCTCTGTGGCTGCGGTCCGCTCGGAAGCGGACCGGATCATCTGAGTCGTATGATATCAAATGCAGGGGCTGGGTCCAGAAATAGGATGCAGAATTTTGGTTAAATGTATGTAAAATCACTGGCTGAACAGACAAGACGATGATTTTTGACGGCAGAGTATAGAGATCCCCGGGGAAATGTGGTAAACTTCCTTCATCTGGAGATCTTACAGAGAGGAAGGAACTGAGCATGCTGTCTTTTGTCAACGACTACTCTGAGGGGGCCCACGAGCAGGTGCTCCGGCGGCTGGCGGAGACCAATCGGGAGCAGCATCCCGGATATGGGACCGATCCATACTGCGCCCGGGCAAGGAGAAGATCCGGCGGGCCTGCGGCTGCCCGGAGGGGACGTCTTTTTCCTGGTGGGCGGGACCCAGACCAATCAGGCGGTGATCTCCGCCCTGCTGGCCCCCTGGGGGGGTGATCGCCCCGCCACGGGACACATCTGTACCCATGAGGCGGGAGCCATCGAGGCAACCGGGCACAAGGTGCTGGAGCTGCCCCAGCGGGAGGGGAAGCTGTCAGCGGCGGAGCTGCGGACCCTAGCTGGAGGGCTTTACGGGGACGAGAACCACGAACACATGGTATTTCCGGGCATGGTGTACCTGTCCTGGGCCACTGAGCTGGGCACCCTCTATACCCGGGCGGAGCTGGGGGAGATCCACAAGGTGTGCCGGCAATACAAGATACCGCTGTACCTGGACGGCGCCCGGATGGGCTATGGGCTGGCCAGCCGGGGAGCGGCATGACCCTGGCGGACCTGGCGGCCAGCTGCGACGTGTTCTACATCGGGGGGACCAAGGTGGGGGCCCTGTTCGGAGAGGCGGTGGTCTTCCCCCGGCACAACGCCCCCGGGCGCTTTATGACCGCCGTGAAGCAGCGGGGCGCCCTGCTGGCCAAGGGCCGGCTGCTGGGCGTGCAGTTCGACGCGCTGTTCACCGATGGACTCTACCAGAAGCTGGGCAAAAATGCCATCGAGACGGCGGAGCGGCTGAGAGAGGGATTCCGGGAAAAGGGGTTCTCCTTCTATTTGGACACCCCCACCAACCAGATATTCCTGGTGGTGGACCGGGCCCAGCGGGAGGACCTGGCCCGGAAGGCCGCATTCAGCTTCTGGGAGCAGCTGGACGAGGAGCGGACGGTGATCCGCTTCGTCACCAGCTGGGCCACCCGGATGGAGGACGTGGAGGAGTTGATCCGCCGGCTGTGAAGCGGGCTGTTTGAATCATTTGGGAGGAAAAAAAGAGATTGTTCTTGTTGGAAATAGACAAAAAGATTGACAAATAAAAAGGAAAAAGATATATATTATTCTAAAAGGAAGCGGGGGCGATGGTCAGATAACGGAGAGATGTATGAAAAAAAATCAGTGAGAAATTTCATAAAAATCTATTGGGAAGTTCTGCTTGTAGTGGCTGCTGGAATTGCAGGTGTGATACTTTTAAAAGTAAAAGGTGAAGATTGGCCTGCTGCGTTGAATTTTCCCACAGAGGCAGTAGCGGCTGGCTATTGGATCTTGATACTGGGAATGACGGCATTAGAAGGAATCCTGATTTTCCGTTTTCTGGTGAAAGGGCTGGAATATGTAATATATACTGTTCTGCCGCTATGGCTCTACCTTATGTTTGCCTCGCCAGGAGGACTGCTTTTCCCAAGCCTGATTTGGACATACAGTTTGGTGATCCTGATCGCCCGGCTTGTGATGCTGATAAGGTGCAGGCTAAAAAAACAGGACCGGCAGTTTTCTCATCTGTCATCTATGATATGTATTGATGTGATCAGCACCATAAACATCCTTCGAGAATTTGTATTGTTTGGATAGCGGTAAAAGCATCGGCCCCATCCATCACGGATGGGGCCGATGCTTTTACCGGTAGGAGTCGGCCAGGGCCTTGAACTTGGGCAGGGAGCGCTGGATCATGTCGGTCTGGACGCAGTAGGCGATGCGCACGTGGCCGGGGGCGCCGAAGCCGGAGCCGGGGACCAGCAGCAGATCGAACTGCTTGGCCCGCTCGCTGAAGGCCATATCGTCGGGCTCCAGGGAGCGGGGGAAGAGGTAGAAGGCGCCGCCGGGCTCCACACAGTGGTAGCCCATCTCCGCAGGGCGGGGACCAGCAGCTTGGCGTTGCGCTCATAGACCGCCAGATCGGAGGTGAGGTCGCAGCACAGGGAGGTGACCTGCTGGAACAGGCTGGGGGCGTTGACGTAGCCCAGAGACCGTCCGGCGCCGGCCACGGCGGCGTAGACCTCCCGGCTGTCGGTGACGGAGGCGGGGACCAGCACGTAGCCCAGGCGCTCACCAGGGAGGGAGAGGGACTTGCTGAAGGAGTAGCACACGATGGTGTCTGGGTAGAGCTGGGGAATCCAGGGCACCTGGAAGCCGGAGAACACGATCTCCCGGTAGGGCTCGTCGGAGATCAGGTAGATGGGGTGGCCGTAGGCCCGGCTCTTTTCCGTCAGGATGGCGGCCAGCCGCTCCAGCGTCTCCCGGGAGTAGACCACGCCGGAGGGGTTGTTGGGGGAGTTGACCACCACGCCCTTGGTGTGCTCGCTGATGGCGGCCTCAAAGGCGTCAAAGTTGATCTGGAATCCCTCGATCTCCGGGGGAATGAGCACCATCTTGGCCCCAGCGCCCTCGATAAAGACCTTATACTCCGGGAAGTAGGGGCAAAGACGACGAACTCGTCCCCGGGGCAGGTCAGGCCGTTGAACACACAGCACAGGAGGCGGCGGCCCCCACGGTAATGTAGAACTGGTCGGCGGTATAGCAGGTGCCGAAGCGGCGGTTGAGGAGTCGGCGAAGCGCTGGCGGGCCTCCTGGTCCCCCTGGGCGCTGGTGTAACAGTGGATGACCTCCGGCTGCTCCCGAAGGATGCGGACGGCGGTGTCGTTGACCTCCTGGGGCAGGGGACGCTGGGGTTGCCCAGGGAGAAATCGAAGACATTCTCCGCCCCCACCTGGGCGGCACGTATCTTGCCGTATTCAAAGAGCTCGCGGATGACGGACCGGGCGGTGCCCAGCCCCAACATGCGTTGATTCACCATGAAGATGGCCTCCTGTCCTTTGTCTGATTTGAGCCTATTATAGCACCGGGGCCAAGCCCCGTAAAGCGCATCTTTTCCCGCAGAAGGGAGGAAAAGCGGGCCGGGCCCGCTCTGCCGCACGCGGCGGCGGCGTCAGGAGGCGCCTTGAAAAGTGACCATATCAGATGCCGAGTCAAAACATATAGTAATTTAAAATTGGTATATTGCGATAAGTTTTAAAAATCTGGGGGAGATCAAGCCGATCCAGTCAGCGTCCCGAAGAAATGGTGCCCATGCGCCGCCGTCGAAAATGCCCAGAAGAACAGGCGTAAAAACGCCGCACTCCCACGGGAGTGCGGCGTTCAAATTCTCACATCTCCTGACGGCCCTCCAGGGCCCGCATCAAGGTGGCGTCGTCGGCGTACTCCAGGTGGCTGCCCACCGGGATGCCGTAGGCCAGACGGGTGATCTTCACCCCAAAGGGGCGCAGCAGCCGGGAGAGGTACATGGCGGTGGCCTCCCCCTCCGTGTCGGGATTGGTGGCCATGATGACCTCCTGGACCCCGCCGGCGGCCACCCGCTCCACCAGAGATTTGATCTCCAGGTCGTCGGGCCCCACGTGGTTCATGGGAGAGATGACGCCGTGGAGGACGTGGTAGCGGCCGGTGTACTCCCGGGCCCGCTCCATGGCCACCACGTCCTTCGGGTCGGCCACCACACAGATGACGGAGGCGTCCCGCTTGGGGCTGGCGCAGATGGAGCAGGGGCCGTCCCCCTCCGTCAGATTCTGACACACCGGACAGCAGTGGATGGCGGACTTGGCGGACAGAATGGCCTGGGCAAAGGCGGCGGCGTCCTCCTCTGGGAGGGAGAGGACGTGGAACGCCAGCCGCTGGGCGGATTTGCCGCCGACGCCGGGCAGGCGGGCGAACTGCTCCACCAAATTTTCCAGTGCGGGGGGGAAATACTGCATGGGAAAGACCTCCGGAGTCGTAAATAGTACACGGTGTGAACAGGGGAGATCAGCGCTCCCGCTCCAACACACGACGGCAAACAGATAGCTGACACCGGCCGGAAAGCCGGCGGGATAGGGCGTGAGGAGGTGGTCCGCCACCCGGCCAGGGCCATGTCGTTCATGACCTGCTCCGCCTGCTCCAGGCTGTCAGCGGAGAGGATCTTATACTCTCTCACCGCGCACCCCTGACACGCGGAGGGCCTGAATGGCGGCGGGGATGTCCTCCGCCCCGTAGACAGCGGAGCCGGCCACCAGCACGTTGGCCCCCGCCTCCCACCACCAGGGGGGCGGTCTTGGGGAGATGCCCCGTCCACCTCTAGCTCGCAGGCGGGGTTATACTGGTCGATGATCTGCCGCACCTGGCGGATGGTCTCCAGCTGAGAGTCCATGAACGCCTGGCCGCCGAAGCCGGGCTCCACCGTCATCACCAGCACCATGTCCAGCTCCTCCAGGTAGGGGAGGATGGCCTCCGCCTGGTGATGGGCCGCAGGGCCACCGCTTCTTCACGCCGCACTGATCCATGACCTTCAGGGCCTCGGCGATGCGGGTGGGGTGGTCGGCCTCCAGGTGGATGGACAGCAGGTCGGCCCCAGCCTTGGCAAAGGCTTCGATGTACCGCACCGGCTTTTCGATCATCAGATGGACATCCAGAACATGTCGGTGCACCGGCGGATGGACTGGACCACCGGGACGCCGATGGTGAGATTGGGAACGAAAGCGCCGTCCATCACGTCCACATGGAGGTAGTCGGCATCGGAGACCCGCCGGATATCCCGTTCCAGATTGACAAAATCGGCGGAGAGGATGGAAGGTGAAACTTTTATCATGGTTTTGACCCCGCTTTCCGAAAAAAATGAGAGGTTTTGATCAGGGCTGTAGGGGCTGGGCCAGGGCAGAGGGCCGGTCCGACGCATAGGATGCAGAGCGGAGAGCGGGAGGGCGGAAGCACTCCCGGAGCCCCCGGACCCGAGGCCTGCTCCAGGCTGATCCCACGGCCGCCCGGCGGCCCCGGCCGATCCGGATGGCCCGCCGCTTTTCAGATACCCCCGCCGGGCCCCGCCCGGGGGGCAGTGGCTGTGCGCCGGCGGGGCGGGGCCCCCGGGCTCACCAGTGGTTGTAGCTGAGGATGTCGTCCAGCTCCTTGCGTACCTTGGGCCGGGGAGCGGTCTCCTTGGCGGGATAGCCCACGGTGACGATCAGGCGGACGGGGCCGCTCCTCCGGGATGCCGAAGGACTGGTGCAGCTTGGCCTGGTTCATGGTGCCGATGAGGCAGGTGCCCAGCCCCATGGAAGTGGCCTCATAGCACAGGGCCATGGCAGCCATGCCGATGTCCATCTGGGCGAAGTGCTGGGCACCGTAGTGCTCCCGCGACGCCGGGCTTGACGTGTGCCTCATCCTCACAGATCAGGATGAAGTTGGGCACCCGGTCTCCCCAGGGGCAGCCAGTGAGCCCGTCGTCGTCCAGCGCTTCAATGAGCTTGGCCCGGGCCTCTGGCTCGTCGATGATGATGAAGCGCCAGGGCTGGGCGTTACAGCCGCTGGGGGCCAGCCGGGCTACGTCCACCAGGTGGGCCAGGGTCTCCCTGGGGCACGGGGCGGTCGCTGTACACACGGCAGCTCTCCCGGGCCGCCTGCAAAGCCTCAAAATCCATTTCAAAGATCCCCTTTCTGTTTTGTTGGATACGGTCTGACGTGGGGCTTCCCCAAAAAGAGCGCGAGTCAACAGGGCCGGATCAGTGATAGAAATCGGTGGTGTCCACCTCGTGGGCCTGGTAGCCGGCCTGGCTCAGCGCCTCCAGGATGCGGTCCTTGTGGTCGTGGCCAAAGGCCTCCAGCGTGACCCGCAGCTCCACGCCGGACTGGCGGTTGATGTTGACGAACTGGTTGTGCTCCAGCTTGATGATGTTGCCGTTGTTCCGGGCCAGGATATCGGCGATGCTGAGCAGGGCACCGGGACGGTCGGGGAGGAGGACGGAGAAGGTGAAGATGCGGCCCCGCATGATAAGACCGTGCTGCACCAGAGAGGACATGGTGATCACGTCCATGTTGCCGCCGGAGAGGACGCAGACCACGTTCAGCCCCTGGCAGGACAGGTGGCGCAGAGCGGCCACGGACAGCAGGCCGGAGTTCTCCACCACCATCTTATGCTTTTCCATCACATCCAGGAAAGCCTCCACCAGCTCCGTATCTGGGATGGTGATGATCTGGTCCACATGGTCCCGGATGTAGGGGGAACACCTTGTCTCCAGGGGTCTTGACGGCGGTGCCGTCAGCGATGGTGTTGGCGGTGGGGAGGGTGACCACATGGCCTGCCTCCAGACTGGCCTTCATGGAGGCCGCCCCGGTGGGCTCCACGCCGATGACCTCTACGTTTGGATTGAGTAGCTTGGCCAGGGTGGACACACCTGCCGCCGCCAGCCCGCCGCCGCCGATGGGTACCAGAATCACATCCACGTCAGGCAGGTCCTTAAAGATCTCGTAGGAGATGGTGCCCTGTCCGGTGGCCACGGCGGGATCGTTGAAGGGGTGGATATAGGTCAGCCCCTCCTCCTCCGCCAGCTTGGCGGCCAGCTCGGCGGACTCGTCAAAGACCTCGCCGTGGAGAATGACGTGGGCGCCGTAATCCTTGGTGTTGTTGACCTTGACCAGGGGGTGGTGGTGGGCATGACGATGGTGGCGGGGACGCCGGCGGCTTGGGCGGCATAGGCCAGTCCCTGGGCGTGGTTGCCGGCGGAGGCGGTGACCAGGCCCCGCTCCCGCTGTTCCTGGGTCAGGGTGCTGATCTTATAGTAAGCGCCCCGGATCTTGTAGGCGCCGGTGACCTGCATATTTTCGGGCTTGAGATAGACCCGGTTGCCGCAGCCCTTGGACAGGGCCGGGGAGTCGATGAGACTGGTCTCCCGGATCACGCCCTTTAAGACGCTCCGGGCGTTTTTGAACTGTTCCAGTGTGGGCATGGTCAAAACTTCCTTTCTGCGCTTGGACGACGTATTACATAAAGTGAATCATACCCAATTCCGGGAGGAAAGTCAATGGAGGGGGCGGGAGCGGGAGCGGATTTTTTTTAGAAAAGGGTGGAATTTTGCGGGAAGGGGAGGGGGACGCTTGCGCAGCTGCCGGGGATGGAGTAAAATAGAGAAAAAACGGGGAGAGCGCCATGGGGGGACTGGGGAGAAAAGGCTGGAGGATCGGCCCGTGGCAGCGCAGGCTGCTGATCGGGCTGGCAGTGGCCCCTGACCTCCCAGCTGTATCTGACAGTGTGGGCGGAGGGCTTCCGGGTCTCCACCGCCGCCATCCTCTACCCGGCCCTGCTGGTGACCATGATGTGGGAGAGCCACCGCCCGGACACTGGGCTGGTCACCGGACTGTGCGTGGTGATGATGCGGCTGGCACTGGACCTGGCGGCAGGGATGCCGCCGGGGGAGGCGCTGCGGATGGAGTATCCCGGCGGCGTGTTCTACCTCTGCTATGACTGTGTGCTCTGCCTGCTGATCCGGGACCGGCGCACCGCCTCTCTGGGGGCGGATGGGAGCGGCCTTTCTGGTCAGTGACTTTATCTCCAATGTGATCAATCTGTACCTGTCCTCCGGAGTGCGGGGGCTGGAGACGGAGGCCGGGCCCTGCTCCCCCTGATCGGACTGGCGGTGGCCCGATCCTTCACTGCGGCCATGATCCTGTGGGGGAGCCGGTACTACCACCGCCTGCTGCTGCGGCAGGGGCACGAGCGGCGCTACCAGCGCCTGTTCCTGATGACGGCGGAGCTGAAAAACGAGCTGTACTTTTTTAAAAAAAGAACTCCGACGACATTGAACAGGTGATGACCAACGCATACCGCCTCTATGAGCGGCTGGGGGGAGAAGGAAGGGGAGAGCGGTGAGCTGAGTGCCCTGGCCCTGTCCATTGCCCGGGACGTCCACGAGGTGAAAAAAAGGACAACCTGCGCATCATCCGGGGCATCGAGGGGAGGTGGAGGAGGTCTACGACCAGGAGCAGATGGAATTCCAGGATCTGATGCACATTCTGGAGAACTCCACCCGGCGGATGCTGGGGGAGAACCGGGCCAGCATCCGCCTGGCGTGCAGGCGCACCGCCAACTTCTCCACCCAGGAGCACTATCGCCTGCTGTCCGTGCTGAAAAACCTGGTGACCAACGCCATCGAGGCCATTCAGGGAGCTGGCGGCCGTGGGATCGTGCTGGTGGAGGAGCGGGTGGAGGGTGACACTCTGTTTCTCACCGTGTCAGACGACGGCCCCGGCATCTCGGAGCGCTCCATGCACAATCTGTTCCAGGTGGGCTATTCCACCAAATTTGACCCGGAGACCGGCAACATCAACCGGGGCGTGGGCCTGCCCGCAGTCAAGTCGCTGACAGAGGAGCTGGGCGGCTCCGTCTCGGTGGGGAACCAGCCGGGGCGGGGCGCGCGTTTTTCCGTGGAGCTGCCGCCCACCGTGGGAAGGGGGAGAAGAGAGAGAAATGAGGATCTATATCG
>VOFC01000980.1_pt1 | contig 116001 bp, 91 predicted proteins | sample 5384161 | NCBI WGS metagenome assembly VOFC01 (sample SAMN12384722, study PRJNA508395) | human gut metagenome | isolation source: healthy gut B | host: Homo sapiens
GATAAACAGCAAAGCATACTTACATTTTTGAATATTAATCCCTTTATTCGGCCTATTTATCTTCCGTACTATTGTCAATAGGCTTCAATTCCAGTTTGTCCATCATTGAAACAATGAGTCGCTTGCTGTCTTCATCATACAATCTGGAAAAAGAGAACTCCTCATTTGTGGGGAATATGTCGGCATCACCGTCCTTGCAGACATCATTCCACAAATAGAACAATATCTTGTTTCTAAACAAGTCATAAGATATGACCTTTGCCGATGGATTGACAAAATAATCGCCAAGCATCTTGTCCTCAGAACCTGTGTCGTTCAAGATACGTGTGTTAACTTCTTTTTGGAAATCGCTCCATCTATATTTCAGACCGTCAATGTCAATCAGCCAATCCGTGTTCTTATACTTAATTGGTTCATACTCCCAATCCCAACGTCTCTTGAATGCACTGTCTATTGGAAACAGAGACTGGTCTGACGTATTCATTGTGGCATAAATATAAAGATTCGGAGGAAGACATAATTCTCCGTCTTTAATAGCCTCGCAGCCTTCTCCAAGTTCATTTTCCAAAAATGTTTTTAAATCTGCATCAGCCTTGATTGTATATTCAGATTTGCCCTTTCCGTCTCTATCAAGAAGTTGGAATAAGTCTCCAAAGATCTGTGCGCAGTTTCCTCTATTTATCTCTTCAATTATTAGATATACATTCTCATCCGTCTGATATGCACGAATATAAGCATTAAGAAAGTTTGCGGAATAAACGAATAAATTATACGGGATTCCTCCGAATTTGTAAGATATTCCTCTCCTACGGGATTAATAATAAACTCCATAATCTCAATGGAGAGATTCATACTTGTTTCTCCGAATTTTTGGGAGATGTTTTCAATCCAGCATCCTGCGAATGTATGGTTTTTATTATAGGCTCCATGTTAATTACGGATTATATTGTTGATAATTAAATAATAAAGTGTTGCATATATCGTATTGACACTTACTGCGTTCCCTGCTTGTTTATAAAGGGCTCCATCTGCTACTCCATGCGATTTTGCATTTTGTACAAACTCGGCTGGGAACCCTTGTAACATGAAAGCTTCTTCGGGCGTAAGTTTACGGATTGGCAGTTTGGCCAACTCTTCTTTTGTCATTGTATCAACTGGATTTACTTTGCCATAGGACATGATGAAATCCAGACTATAATAGTTGTCCTGACACGCTCTGTGCATTTTATGCATTGTCGCCGTTAGTGGCCGGGCTATCTTCATATTTATATCCGATTTCGATTTAAAATTGGATGAGCCATCAGCAAGTACTGTGGGTTTTATACGTTCAGAAAGAAAGTATTTGGATGCGGCATCCTGCATTAGCACTTCGTTAACTGTTTCATAGTGTAGCAGACTTGTCTCTTTGTACTTTTTTTGTCAAACTCTTTTCGCAATCAATTTAGCCGAGAATTGAAAATCTTTGGGAATTCTTACAGTCGTTGCAAATATCAAGATTCTATTCCGTGTCTGGGGCAAATGAAAATCTGCTGTATTAAAAATATCTGCGTAAACGTGATACCCGATTGATTCTAGTTCACTCTTGATTCTGGCAAATGTCCTTCCTTTATCATGATTCCATAGATTTTTGACATTCTCCAGTAAAACATACTTTGGTTTCTTAACCATCAGTATATCCATTATACGGAAAAACATCTGTCCTCTATCCTCGTCAAAGCCAGTTTGATTCCCCATCATGCTGAATGTTTGACAAGGGAATCCTCCTGTCAATAAATCAAATTTAGGAAGAGATTTGATATTCTTTTTGTTTGTAAAAGCGACAATATCACCCATCACAATCTCATCCTTTCCTATGGCATAATTAGAGCGATAAGTTGCCTCTGCTTTTAGAGTCAATCTCTGAATACCCGATACAATGAAACTCCATGATATGATCATTCGTAAGAATATCCATTGCTCTCCTAAAAGCCACCTATACCTGCAAATAGTTCTAAATGTCTCATAGAAATTTCATTATACTCTTTCCGATTACTTCTGCAAATTTCACAGGAACTGCGTTGCCAACTTGGGCGTACCAGGAATTCTGAGGACCCTTTAATACAAAATCATCAGGAAAAGTCTGTATGCGGGCAGCCTCCTCGGTGATAATCCACGCGCTTCCCATGGATGAATGTACATGTTGCAATCATACTTCATATGAGAAGTGATAGTTTTGCATATCTGATTTTCATCAAGTTTAAAATACTTATCCTTAAAGATATTATTACGCCTTTTGTATGGCATTATATCTTGTATGGATTCATGTAAGGAATTTGCTCCTTGAGGCAATCTTCTGAAAATCTCTATATCTCGCAAATTATTATACCTATTTTTATGGTTATATAACTTAGTGATAACCTTGTCACCATTAATAAAATGATAAAAATCAGTATCGGGATATGAAAAATCACGTTCTGTAAATCCACATTCCAACGATTCGTATTCGCCTTTGTTTTTTTCTTTTCTGGCTTCCAGATGCGGCAATCCATATAATGCATCTTTTAATACAAATGGAGGCCTTTTATGCCGTTCGATTTCTGTGAATATCTCATTCGGATCAATCCCCATTCTATTTCCGATCATTATAAAACGTTCTCTATTTTGAGGAATACCAAAATCTTGAACCTTCAGTAATCGGTAATCATATATATACTCTTCGCCTAAATACTCTTTGAAATTGGTAATTATTTCATCAAACTTATTAGCCATTCCTTTTACATTCTCCATTATGAAGAATTGCGGCCTAACCTCAGAAAGAAATTGTAAATAAGCCTTATAAAGTTGATTTCTGGGATCATCAATAATCCTCTGCCTATTAGCCATCGAAAAACCTTGACAAGGAGGCCCTCCACAGACCAATGTAATAGGTTTAACCGGGTTTTTGAGAATGTCGCTATATTTATCTAAGCATTTATTCAATTCATTGATATCTCCAATAAAATACTGTCCTTCTTTAAGGTTATGATTAGCCAAATAGGTAGATGCGAAGGTCTCAACTATCTCATTCATGAATACAACCTCAAAACCAGCTTGTTCAAGACCAAGACTCAAACCGCCACATCCAGCAAACAAATCTATAAATGTGTATTTCTTCTTCATTATTCTATATCATAATTAAAGTCAGCCTCAATGAGGTCTTTAATATCCACTTTGAGCAGTTGGGCGATTTCGACAAACTGAGCCATAGATGGCTGCACCTTATTGGTCTTCCATCGTGAGACAGTCATATCTGTAACCCCCATCTGCTCTGCCAGCCAACGATTGGTTATTTCTTTTTCAGCTAAAATTACACGCAATCGGTTTGAGCATTTCTATTTTTGCCATATTGCTTCATATTACATGATTAACAGCACAAAGTTAAACATAAAAAGATAATCATCAAAACATACTGATATAAATATCAGTTTATGAAATGCAATACGAGATCATTAGTACTGTCTTATCTATTTCGTCCACGTGATTTACTACTTCTCATTACTACTATTATAGCTGTTTTTAAACACCTCTTCCGATACGCTTCTTCCTCCTCATCCGGCCTGCGGCCGTCCCAGCGAAGGTCGGAGTCGGAATTGGCGCCACCTCCGCCACCGGAAGAGATTGCAGCAGGCGTTCCTCCGGCAAGAGCATCGGAAATGGCGAATATCTTTGAGCGGAGCGAAGGGTTGGTAAGTTGATCAAGCATTGTTTCCAATGTAGATTTCAAGTCATCATTATTCTCGATAAGCGTTTTGACATCTTTCCGTAGTTGGTGCAGTTCACCGTAATCAGCTAGAACATTATTCTGGGCGGCTTCAACCTGTCGGGCTGCATCATTTCTGTATAGGGATTCTATCTTCCGGACAATTTCGGTAAACTGCTTGGAAATAGACCGATTCTGACGCTCAATCCATTTGTCCGTACCGAACAATGGTACTTTCTCTGTAATTTGCGGTGGAGTGAAATCGACCTTGTGGTTACGGAACGGCTGGACAACAGAACGGACTTTTGCTGCATCCTTTGTCAGTTGCTCCAATTCCTGCTCCTTTACTTGAAGTTTACCTGCTTTGTCGTCCAATTTAGACTGATACTCTGCAATGAGCTTCTGTATATCCGTTTTCTGCGCCTCATATTTGTCAAGAGTTATCTTGCCAGACGCAAGTGCTTCATCGATTTCTTTAAGCCGGTTCCTTCCGGCAAGCATTTCCGTTCAAGTTTCCGTATCATTGTCTGAAGCCCCTTGACTGCTTTCTCCGCCTGTTTTGCCTCTTTAGCCAATTTGCGGATATAGTCTCGCTTGTGCAAATGCTGAACATTGCGCCCCTCAATACTATCACCACGTTCCAGTCCGTACTTACTACCTACCTCTTCATAAAGTGCGGTATGCATTTCCCGAAGAATCCGTCCGTACTCGTAGCGGTTCTTACCGAACATAGCTGACCACATGACGCATTTGCGTCCGCTTCTGGCTCGTTGTCCGACAGGAACGATCAAGGCATGGATATGCGGGCTGCTCTCATCAAGATGAACCTGAAAGCCGATGATGTTTTCCTGTCCGTACCGTTTGGCGCACCAGTCATAGATATCTTTTGCCCATTGTTCGATTTCCGGACATCGCTGGAGATAGCTGTTATCTGCACCCTTGTCCAGATTTACGGCCTGGGATCCAAATGCCATCTCAAGTGTACGGTCATGATTGCCTCCGAAGATAAACTTCGCACAACAGTTTGGTTGAATTTTGCTGTCCGGCTTGAAAGGCTTCCAGCCCAGCTCGGCCAACCGTTCCTGTAAACGGACTTCAAGCGATTTCTCTTGATAGCCTAACGGATGAACTTTCCCATCCGGCCCGATCTCGAAATTCAACTTCATTCTGGTCTTGTCGTAGTGATTGGTCGGATCCTGATTCTTGCTGTCAATCTTGTCATCATTCCAACGTCGTTCGTTCTCATTCGCCTCTGCTGTGCCGAACGACTTTCCGGCTTCGACATGCATGGCCTGTTTAATATCTGTGTTCATATAGGATATTCTTTTGATAAATGATTAATATTTGAGCTTGCTCTTGTGCCAGTCCGATCTGCGGGACAATGTCTGGATTTTATTGCCGTCAGGCAAAAAGTCCTTATTGTGTTATGGACTTTCTATAAATCCATGGAACAAGTTCCTTTACTATTCAATAAGTTCCAGATCCAATTCATCAATAAGTTATGGACTTTCTATAAATCCATGGAACAAGTTCCTTTACTATTCAATAAGTTCCAGATCCAATTCATCAATAAGCAACTGCAATGCAGGATTACGTTGTATCATCTGATGGAGTATCTGTCTCTTTGATGGCGAATACAGAAAGAAGTCTGCAATGTCCAATCCTTGGCTGCGTTGCTCCTCATCGGATGTACATTCCAAGACATTGGACACAACAACCCGTTTGCATATTTCAGACAACAAAGCAGACTTTTCTTTCCATTGTTCGGTCGCTCCTAAATCAGGGATGAGAGTAACCTCCCTGCTTTTGAGAACCTGCATAGCTTCACTGTTGAAACAACCGTTCTTTCCACCTGTTGCCAGCCATATATAATCGGGGATAAAATGGCTCATTACAACAGCGGTCTTTTCACTTTCCACCAGCATTACCGGAGACGATGAATTTTTCAGAAGATGTTCTCCAAACAGACATTGCTTCAAATGGAAATCCTGCAACTTCAACTCGGAATGTGCCCAGCTGACAAAAGCCTGAGGCTCTTTAACCCGATGCCCTGTCTCAGCATTATAGCACATTACCTTGCCGGTTCTTACCTGTCCATTTATATCTGTCTGCCAGAAAACAGTTGCGCCTCCCCATTTTGAAGATGTCCCGATGCGATACATTTCAAACATCCGGTCTGTCTCATCTTCACCAAATACGCGACAGAGATATTGATACAAAGGATTTATCGAATAATGTGACAGGCTTCTTAACACATAAGATAAAGGAATATACGAAGGGGCAATACAAACGGGTGTTTTATCTACCGACTTATTAGGGGCAGAAACCAGTGGCTTACCAGTTTTTTCATTCATTTTCAACACATCATGATTATCCTTGAAGTATTCCTTAGGTGTGTAATGATAGCCGCAACTGTTCTCGTGATCACACTTGCCGACATTATCGGGAAAGCTAATGACGCCCTGTTCATCAATATACTTGACAAAACATCGGCTTTTACCACAGTTCGGACAAGTAGCCTTGCTTCCAGGACGATATTTCTGTAAATGGAATCTGTATTCACTCATGGTCCTCTGATTTTAGTGTGGTTGCACTCTGCACTTTTGCACTTTGAGAAGATTGCACGGTTCTTGACAAGATGAAAGTGCAATAGTGCAAGGTGCATCAGTGTTTTCTGTCATAAGCTTGCGATAGACTCCATGCTGAAGCTTTTCTATAAGAGGGTGCTTAAGCCGGCATAATTGGTCAAGTGCATAATAGACGGTACGTCGGGACATATCAACTTTTCTACCGGCAATGACAGCATCCCCGGAAGTAAACCGATTTTCCAACAGGGAAAGCCATGCTTCCTTCGTTTCACCGATACTGTTTATGACAATGGCTTCCTGAATCCTCTGGTATGTTTCCTCATAATAATCAATCATACGGATTGCCGATTCTACGGAGTCCCGCTCAATATATTGCATATCTCCGCTATCAGTAGCCCATTTCATTACCTGAAACAACAGGGCAAGACGTGCTACATGGCCGTTGAGTTTCATCTTGCGGCTTTCAACATCCGCATCATCCTCAATGGCATTTACAGCATCGATAATTCCATTGTACCATTCATAAAAGTATTCTTCCGCATCGTCAGACATTGTAAGGATACGGGGATTGACCGTTGTACCCTTGTCATCAAGGATACAGGGGATGCTTAAGATTCTGTTGATTATTGTCCTCCATTGATTCATGATATCGGGACGGGCTGTATTCCGTTCTTCCGTCTCCATCCGGATATTTTCCTGTTTTTGGGGTAGACAAACAGAAAACGGTCAAGCAATCCGTTGGCAAGGAACTCTGCACGGAAGACTTCCTGCAGCATATTCGTCTGTACTGAACCGATGACATTTATACACGGATTCTTGATTAGAACAGGACGTGATTCTGATTTGCGGATAATCTTTAACGGCTGTCCGCTATAAGCTGTCAGCAAATCTTCAATGAGGTTGTTCTTGCTGTTGTACCTTTTGACGGAATTGAACAAAGCCAGGATTTCATCGACGACCAATGTTATCCCACGCTGATTATGCTGATGAATATTCATCATCGCCTCCGGGGTGGAATCATAAATGACCGTCGTTACAAAATTCGGTTTCTTGAGCAGTTGTTCTTCCCCGTCACTTCCGTGCTTGCCTGCTGACATGGATCTTTCATATTCGTCATATTCCTCATTATATTTCTCATGCAGCCGGTCATCATACTCATTAATCGGCTTATAAATAAAACCGAGAGGAGGTGTTTTCCCAAGCCCTGGACGACCGACCAACATCATATAAAGGGATGGGCAAGTTTTCCACTCGCCCTTTATACGGATATGACAAGAGTTGCCTATTGCAGTAGCAACAGCAGAAAGAACAATAGACGCAGTATATTCCACATTGAAATTTTCGTATCTGGCAAGATTGAGGATAATCTCCTGTATCTCGTCCGGGAAGGCATCCAACGGAAGACCTGTTTCCGGAACGCCTTCCACTTCCGAACGAAGCATGTTGGTCAAATGAATGGTGTCAAACATAGCCACCTCCTTGCTGTTTTGGAAGTTCATCACTAATAGCGAAAGCTTCATAATGGAAACGACGCAGAAAGCGGTCTACGTCTTCCTGCGTGTACCAGTATTTATCACCTTCACGCGAGTAGCCGAGATAACCGTTGTCTCGCAACTTTTTAAGATACTTATCTTTAATGTTCAACATCTCCATCAAAGACTTGTTATCATAAAGACGATGCCCACTTTCATGAGCCAGAGGCGGCAGTTTCTCCTGTTTCTCTACTATGCTGAGAATCTTTTCAAGCAGTTCCCGGTCGCATAGTTTCTTTTCTCCATTTAATTTTTGAGCCATAGTTTATCGTATTATGGCTTAACCTTCCTTATGCACACTCGGACTGTAAGCCGGGTTTATGTGCAATGATACGACTGTGCACATCGTACCAAAAGCACGGTGCAAAGGTTCAAACTCCTTAGGAATCTTGGTGTTAGAATGAATTAGATACTATGTTAGAGATCGTGTTAGAGTTGTATATAACACGAAGGTGATGAGCTTATAACCTGCTGCTTGTCAAACAAAAAAGAGTAGCACATTGGCTACTCAAATAACTTGTCAATTTTCTCAAATCCTGTAGGCGCAGCTTTGTTTTTTCGAGTATGCCTTGATTGGGTCAAATCTTTCATGTTAAATAACTTATCTAATTCAGTACCCGGAAATAATTCCACTCTGCCAGGCATCCAGTACATCTTCTCATCATATATTGTTTTTTCAGGATAATCTTCGCAATAGATACGTCCGCACATATATGCAAGAAGGACTTTGTTCAAAGTCCACTCATAATGGTTATCGTTGATAATGATATATCCTTCTTCAATGGCTTTATCAAAGATCTTTCTTGTCAATTCAGTATCAAGCCGAGACGGTAAAGTCACTTTATGGTGGTCTAGAACCCTATCTTCTTGCATAGATTCAGTTTCTGTGATTTTCTTTCCCTTAATTCGCTTTTTTTGATGCAAGTCCTCTGCTGCATATATCAGCGTTATTGCACATCCGATAGCGGTACTGATTCCCACAATGACAGCCGTGCCGGTTTCTGTTCCCCAAGATGGACGAAGCACCCCTAATCCAAGAAGAATGAGGATAGCAATAATGGTAGTGAGTCCTACACCCCAGAATACCTTACGGCTGTTTAACTTGTATATATAGGTTACAGCCAGTACAATAAGGAATCCTGCTATCAGGATACATGCAACTCGAAATGGCAATGACATCATAATTCTTTATCTTTTCGCAGTGATTATATAGTCAAGTTGATTAATTCTCCGCTTAGTTTTGCCACCTCTGCCGATAGCGTTTCCGGCAGGAAACGGGCATAAACCTTCTCTGTAATATCCGTGCTGCTATGTCCGAGCAGACGGCTGACTACCGACATGGATAGTCCCTTGTTAAGCGCAAAAACCGCAAATGAGTGCCTGGCTGCGTGCATCGAGAGACTGAACGGAAGGCCGATCTGTTCACCGACAACGGCCAGCGACTGATTGATGCATTTCGTGGCATTGTTGCGGGCTTTGTACAGTGCCTCCGCATCATCCAGATCCAAAGTCTCTTTTACAAGGTTGAACACATATCGGCATCCTTCACGTTTTTCCCGCCATTGCTGTAATATATGTAATGCAGGTTCAGTAAGAGGTATGACATGCCGTTTGTTTGTCTTTATCATAATCTTCCGCAACTCTTTCCTTGCAAAGTCGATATGTTTCCATTGCAGGGTCATCACATCCACTACACGGAGGCCGCAGGCGTGGAACGCAAAGAAGAACATTTCCAGAAATTCTTTTCTGCGCGGTTCAGTACAGGTCTTGTAATATTCAAGCAATGCTGCCATCTGTGCCTTACTGAGACTTTTTGCCGTCAAACTCTGCTTCTTCTTCAGAAAGCGATACCTTAGTCACAATGCGCATATCCTGAATCCTTGCATTGACGGCAGGTTCCATCATGCCCATTTCACAAGCGTATGCACATGCTTTTAGTATCGGAGTCAGAGAGTGGTTGATAGTGGCATCACTGTTCTGCTTGATTTCTCTGCGCCACGATATATAACTGTCTAACAACTCCGGAGTCATATCGCCTACATAAATGCTGTCAGAACGATAGGTTCCCTGTCGGGTAGCCCTCAGGAATGTCTGGAATATATTCATGCAGCTCTTTCCGTTTTCATACCGGCTCCTTCCGATTCTGTTTCTTGCATAGTCTGAAGAAAGACGTTCCAATGTAAACTCCACGAAGTCCTTCCCTTGATCACGACGCGCAAGAGGCTTGTCCGCAAGAAAGCCGGATACGACATCAGCGGTTATCTGATTAGGATGCTTTTCATTATATTCGGCAAGTAGCGAATCTATACGTTCCACACGTGCCAGCAATAACTGGTTAAGCCGTTTGGATTCACCGCCATGACTTGCACGTATTTCACCCCGTCCCTGGTTGCCGTTCTGGTTCCAGTCCGCGACCTTGACAAAGACATTCGTTGTCTTACGGATTATCTGCCTGTTCCAAGTGTATTCCAACTCGACAGGATAGGCTTTTTTCCTTGTCAACCACTTTCGGCGTACGAAGGCGGTATTTGCCCAATGGATATAGTCTTTTCGGTCTTCCCATATGCTTTTCCTCCCAATTCAATATTCATGAGGAGAAACAAAGGTAATGCATTTTAGACAAACAAACCCAGTTTTTGAGAAGAAAAACCGCAATTTAGACAAACAAACCGCACCATATAACGCCATAAAACACCAGCGCGACAAACAAATTATCTTTGTTTATCGCGTTGATATTTAATTGTTTAACTAGTCCGAGTGGCGTCAATACTCGTCCTCGTTGAAGAGAAAATCATCCTTCGAAGGATAATCCGGCCAAATATCCTCGATCGATTCGTAAATATCTCCCTCGTCTTCGATCTCCTGCAAATTCTCGAGCACTTCCAACGGCAGGCCCGAGCGAACGGCATAGTCGATCAATTCATCTTTGGTTGCCGGCCAGGGAGCATCCTCCAGTTTCGATGCCAACTCAAGTGTCCAATACATAACTGCAATAATTTAAATCATTAACTCACAAGACAATAAGTCCATGCTGACATACAGCTTCCTTATTATTAGGTTGCGAATATATAAAATCCTGCGAGAAATACAAATCAAAAGAATAAAAATTTCTTCTGCCATTTTTTTTGAACAAACATAGCGATAGGAAACGATCCGCACATTCCGGCCTCGACCGAAAGAGCGGTTTCGCAAAGACCGACAATGTTCGGCGGATCCGCAACCGCACACGATTATTTCCGAATCGCATCGAAAGCGGCCATGTATCGACAGTCCCTGTCCGCATCACGAATTCAGGAATTCGACTGCCGTTATCCGCACACCGCCACTGCCTCCGCCGGATCGTTTCCGACGCGTCTTTCTCAACGGCATTTCAAACGCATCGGCCGAGTCGGGTCCTTACGGCACACGAAAAAAAAAACTCCTCGGCAGATCGTACGAAATTCCGAAAAAAACCGATAAAATCCCGTCACGGAATCCACAGGGTTTCCTCCACGCTGAAATATTCGGTCAGCGTGCGGCCCAGCAGATAGAAATAGTCCGACAGCCGGTTGAGGTACATCAGTACCTCCGGTGCGACGCCATACTTCGCATCGGCCCGAAGCGCCGCCCGTTCTGCCCGACGGCAAACCGTGCGGCAGACATGACACAGCGAAACGACACGATGTCCGCCCGGAATAGTGAACTTGGTAATCGGCTTCACGGAAGCCTGCATACGGTCGATCGCCTCTTCGAGAAACTTCACAGCCTCGGCGTCGATTCCTTTCACCTTGTCCGCTCCGCCTTCGCCCACAGCCAGCGTCGCAGCAACAGTCATCAACTGGGAGGCAATGCGTGCGAGTTCCCAAACACGGGGCTCCAACCCCACATCTCCCCGCAAATGATCCGTAAGCAGGGCAACGAAAGCGGTCAATTCGTCCACCGAGCCGTAGGCCTCCACCCGTTCGTCGGTCTTGAACACCCGTTCCCCCCCGACCAGCGAAGTGGTTCCCTGGTCGCCTGTTTTCGTATATATCTTCATAACTTGAAATGTTGTTTCGGCAAATGATTGTTGAATACCAGCAAATAGCCCCGGTTATCGACCGTCGTCGAACGATGCTCCCGAACGATCCGACGACACGCTTCGCCGCGTGCGCTACCGTGATAGGGATTCATCACACAGAGCGTCGCTCCTGTCCGGGCAGCCCGAGCCGCAGCAGCAGGCAAATCCTCCGCCGGAAAATTCCGGGTCAGGATCACCATGTCGTACGGACCCGCACAATTCAGGCCAAAAGTCGAATTTTTCGCCTCGTTTTCCCTCCCCGGCGTAACCTGCAAACAACCTCTGCCCTCGTCGATCACAAACGTCGAATTGCCTTTTTCAAACTCTGCATCCGGCAAAGTCCGAACAGGTTCGGCTTTGCCTTCACATATCGCAAACGTCCGGTAGCCGCAATAGAGAAAGGCGTTCTGCAACTGCACCGCCCGCCGGTGAAAGATTCCGACCCGACGCAGGGCATCGTAAAGGCAGTGCTCTCCGTCGCGCAGTCTATGAAACATAAACGCTTCGCGCACAAGTCCGTAAACGAATGGCGAGTGCACGCCGTGCCCCCGGAAATGACGGGCCCGGGAGAGCCGGTCGGTCAGCCGGGAAATACCGCGAAGGCGGCGGCGTAGATTGCGTCCGGTCCGTTTCACTGTTTGAGCATACCGGCCAGACGACCGGTCGAAAAAGCGATCTGTAAATTATACCCGCCGGTGTTGGCATCCAGATCGAGCACCTCGCCGGCGAAATAGAGTCCTTTGACCTTGAGCGATTCCATCGTATAGCGGTTCACATCCTCGCAGCTCACGCCGCCCGCAGTAACGACGGCATATTCGAAAGGCGCATAGTCCGAAATCGGAAAAACCATCCCCTTGAGGAGCTTAACCAACCGTTCGATCTGCTCGGGCGTAATCTTGCGGATATAATTTTTAGAATGGGCGCCGACCTCTTCAGAAAGAGGAATGACCAGCGCCTTCGGAACGAGCTTGCGGAGCAGTTCGGAGAAGAACTCCTCGGGCCCCATCTCCGCCATCTCACGGGCGATGCGCTCGCGCAACATCTCCTCGGTCAGCCCCGGTTTCAGATCGACCATCAGTCCGACACCCTTGCCGTCGATCAGGGCGTCCACCGCGTCCCGGCTCATGCGGAGCGCCACAGCGCCTTCGATGCCGCGCTCGGAGAAACCCAGCTCGCCGAACTCTTCGCGCACGGCTTCACCGTCGATGCAGAGCGTCGCACGGACATTCCGGAGCAACAGTCCGTTCATATTTTTGATCCAGAGACAGGACGACACCAGCGGCGTAAGCGACGGCCGCACCGGTTCGACCGCATGCCCCGTATCGGCCGCAAAGACGTAGCCGTCGCCGGTCGAACCCGTGGCGGGATAGGAAACGCCGCCCGTGGCGACGATAACGCGCGGACACTCCTCCTTGCGCTCGAATCCCCGTTTATTGCGGTACCGCACGCCGAAAACCCGACCGTTGAGCGTCATTATTTCGGTTACACGAGTATCATAAACGATCTTCACGCCGTTGTCCACGCAATATTCCAGCAGTGCGTTGGCAATATCCCAGGCCTTGCCGCTTCGAGGAAACACCCGCTCGCCGCGTTCGACATCGAGCTTCACGCCCAGCCGCTCGAAGAATCTGATCGTAGCCTTGTTGTTGAACTCGGCGAAAGCGGTCGAAAAAAACTCGGCATTGGTACGCACCTGTCCGGCGAACTCCTCAGGCGGCCGGGCGTTGGTCACGTTGCAACGGCCTTTGCCCGTAATACGCACCTTGCGGCCCGATTTCTCCATCTTTTCCAGCAGCAGAACCCTGTGTCCGTTCCGTGCGGCAGTCCCCGCAGCCATCATACCCGCAGCGCCCGCACCGACGACGATCACATCGTAAGGCAGGCGAACGGCAGCCCCTTCTTTCTGACTTATCTCTTCCATAGGGTACAAAGATAGTGAAAGCCGGGAGAAAACGGGAACTTGTTCGCAGTTTTCTGAAGCGCATCCTATCTATAACTATGTCAAAAATACGAATAAGCCGGGCGCAAAAGCAAATTTATTTGCATTTTGCCGAAGCGAACAAGGCAAAGATTCAGGATAAACCGAAAGCGAAGACAAATTCATTCGCACTTTGCCGGGGCGAAAGGTCCGCGGACATGGATAGCAAACAATCCCGAATTCCGGTCTGCGGCGGGAAAAACCGGCACGACAACGAATCGGCCCGGCAGCTCCTGCCGAAAGAGCGGACACAAGATTATTTATGCCCCAGAAGCGCAAAAAGGTTGCGGCAAGCGCTTTTTTTCCTACCTTTGTCCGGTAATTTTCGTATCGGGGCGAACCGCGCCCGGTAAAACGCGACTTCGTTTTACAAGCAGCCCGCACGCCTCCCGGCACGAAGCAAACCGGACAAACGGCAGATACTCCCGTTTGCCGCAAAGTTCTGAAAATATATGTTAAGTAGAAGACAGCTTAGAATCAAGGCGATAAAGGCCCTATATGCGCATCTCAAATCCGACTCGGACAATATGATCGCGTCGGAAAAGAACATGATGAATTCGATCGACAAGACCTATGACCTTTATTTCCAGATGATGACCCTTCCGGTCGAACTGGCGCATTATGCCCAGCAACGTCAGGAGCTGGCCAAACAGAAAAAGCTGCCGACCTACGAAGACCTCCACCCCAACACCCGCTTCATCGACAACGCCGTGATCCGTATGATCGCCGACAGCGACACGGTGAATGACCGAATGGCAGCCCGTAAACTCGGCTGGAGCAAATATCCCGAACTCATCCGCACACTTTACAACCAACTCGCGGCGACGGACTATTTCCAGGCTTACATGAGCGCTTCGGAAAGTTCGTTCAAAGCCGACGCAGCGCTTCTGGCCACCTTCTTCGAAAAGGAGTTGCAGGATTGTCCCATGCTGGACGACGTACTGGAAGAGCAGTCGATCCTCTGGAGCGACGACCTGGGATTCGTTCTGACGCTCGTGATCCGCACGATCTCCAACATGCGCCAGTCCCACGCGGACGTGAAGATGCTGCCCGAATTCAAAAGCGACGAGGACGCCGAATTCGTCAAAACGCTGTTCGAAAAGACGCTCATCAACTACAACGAGCGGCTGGAATACATCGAAAAATTTACGCGCAACTGGGACGTGGAGCGTATCGTCTTCATGGATAACCTGATTATGGCCACGGCGATCACCGAGCTGGTTTCCTTCCCTTCGATTCCGGTGAAAGTGACCCTCGACGAATACATCGATATCGCCAAATTCTACTCTACGCCCGGCAGCAGCACGTTTATCAACGGTGTGCTGGATAAGATCGTGGAGGCGCTGACCGAAGAGGGAAAACTCAAAAAAACCGGACGGGGACTGATATGATGCGGCACATTTTCTGCATATTGCTGGTAGCCCTCGTCATCGGCTGTCAGTCCCGCCGGACGAGCAGTGTCCAGAGTGGGCCGACACTCGAAATATCGGATGAAACGCTCACCGAAGGTACTTCGGACACGATCCGTTTCGGACGGCTCCACTCCGGCGAAACAGGCATCAAACGGTTTCGGCTGCAAAATACTTCGTCCCGGACATGGGTAGTGACCCGCTACGAGGTTTCGTGCGAATGTGTCACCCCGGAATTCGACCGACGGCCCCTGAAGCCGGGCGAGGAAATCCCGTTCAGCGTCCGGTTCGACTCGCGGGGCGAGCACGGCTGGCAGATGAAACTGTTGAAACTCTATGCGTCGGGATCGGAGGAGCCGTTACGGATTTACATCGAAGCCGTTGTCGATTAAGAAATTGTTAATTCGCAGGAAAGGAGCGCCGAACGGCTGCGACTCCTGCAAATTTTAACTATATTTACCGGAAAATCCGACGGAGGCAACCGAAATACGGATCCCCCGATATATTCGAAGGAATCCCCGGTACGTGCGAGTTTCGATCGGGAAGAACCGGTTCGGGCAGAACCTGCCGCCAGCGTTCGAATAATTTGGTGCGACACCCGGCTTTGACTATCTTTGCAGAAGATAGGATACGCCTCGGAAAACTGCGAGCAAGCTCCCGTTTTCTTCTCGGCTTTCACTATCTTTGCAGGAACAGGAGGCAGTTCGGCAATCTTTGCAAAAGACAGGCTACCGGTCCGAAAAGATGAGAGCAACCGATGATCGAAACAGCCGAGGATCAGATGGAAGCGTCCTGTCCGGAAGAAAAAACGAGAATTAAGTTCGGCACGTCGCCTGTCCCGGCTCGTCCCGATCCAAAGAAAAGACTAAACATTAATATTAATAGAAAACTATGATTAACTTACTTCAAGCAACAGCTCCTGCACCGCAGGCTGGCGGCGGCTATTCGCTCTTCATCATGCTCGGCCTGATGATTCTGGTTCTGTATTTCTTCATGTGGCGCCCCGAATCGAAGCGACGCAAGCAGATGGCTCAATTCCGGGCCGGCCTTAAGAAAGGCGACAAGATCATCACGGCCGGCGGTATTTACGGCGTAGTGAAAGAGATCAAGGAGACGACCCTCCTGATCGAAGTGGACGGCAACGTCACGCTCCGCATCGACAAAAACATGGTCGTCGCCGACACGAGCGACCTGCAGCAGCAACAGCAGAAATAAAAAAGTATACTGTAATAAGAGAACTCCCTTTCCCGTGATCGGGAAGGGGAGTTTTACATACGATTATCCGATCGTCGCCCGAAATAAATAGCAAAACCAAACCGGCCGGCCAGAATCAAAAACCCGGAAATAAGAGGCTCAAGAGAAGCGAAGCGGATCCGAATGCGCAAAAACCATGAATTTCCGGTGCGCACGGAAATACTCCGACACATCGGACACTGAAAATACAATTCGATTCCTTTTATTCGTATATTTGCACCCTAATTCTTTCGAAATGGCAAAGAAATTCACTTATAAAACACAAGGTACCTGTTCGAAATCCATCGAAATCGAATTGGAGGGAGATATCGTCAAAAGCGTCCGCTTCGAAGGCGGGTGTCACGGGAATACCCAGGGAATAGGTCTGCTGACGCGCGGGATGCAGGCTGCCGACGTGATCGCACGTCTCGAAGGCATCGATTGCAAAGGCCGGGGAACATCCTGTCCCGACCAGCTGGCAAAGGCGTTGCGTCAGGCCCTCGGCCAATAACGGCTGCGGCGAAACCCGAAAACGGTCCGGTTCTCCAAAATCCGGGGAAACATTCGTCAAAAAATGAAATGATGTTTTATTATGAAGAAATGGGTCGTATTTCTTATTTTATCTGTAGGATTCTGTATTACAAGTGTCTCCTGTATAAAGGAAAGCAGCACGTTCCATTGGTCCGTGATGGTAACGAACAAAACGGAGTCTGCGGTGTATTGGGCATTTGCATGGCCCCCAAATTGGGATCTGGAAGTTCCTTATTATGGATATACTTTAAAATTCTCCCAAACGAAACTAAAAAAATATCAATTTTATACGGCGCTAATTCTATCGAAGGATCGGTAGGCAAAGGCAAGATGAAAGTATTTTTTCTCGATGCTGATATACTCGATAAACTTCCAGTTGGTCGAGTTCCGATTGAGTCCGTATTGGGAAGTAGAATTTACACTTTGGAAGAAATACGGGCAATAAATTTCCACTTTTGCTTCCCTTTCGAGTAAAATACTTTATTGTAGATAAATACGGGCAACACCAAATAAAGCCAAAATTGTCGGTCGCCCGACCCGATTGTGGTAACGGGCGATTAAATGAAAGGGAAAGTGCTGCCCTACCCGGCAGAGGTAAAAACAGAAACCTTTTCGGAAAAGTACGATGGTCCGACGGCGCGCCTGACAAAGTCTTTCGAAACCGGCGACCCGATGAGAAAAGGATGCAGCAACAGTAACAAAGGCGATTATAATTTTGAAGCGCTCGCAGCATCGAATCAGACGATCGCTTATTCGCCGCTTACGGCCGTGCACGAAAACAAAAAGACCGGATTCAAAATCCGGTCTTTCCCGTCGCAGCGACTTCGGCTACGAACGACAGTGTTGAACTACCTGGACTCGAACCAGGAACGACAGAACCAAAATCTGCTGTGTTACCATTACACCATAGTTCAATCCGATGCTCGAAAGCAGGTGCAAAGGTACGGCAAAGAATCGAAATTTCAAAAAAAATCCTCCGCGAATGGTAAGCCTGCGAAAAATTTCCACGAAAAAAGTGAAAAATAAAGGCCCGAATCACCGGACTCACCCACTACGGCACAGGGATTGCGGCGCTCCGACTCCATCGATAAAATCGATAATTCAATGCAGTAAGATATGATTATAACCATGATTCTGATTTTTGTGTTCGGGTACCTCTGCATCGCGCTCGAACACAAACTACGCATCGACAAGGCCGCGATCGCCCTGCTGATGTGCGGTGCGTTATGGACGGTATTGAGTCTGCTGGGCAACGACGCCCAGATCGGCACGCAACTGATCGAGCAACTCGGCGATACGAGCGAAATCCTCTTCTTCCTGATCGGCGCCATGACCATCGTCGAACTGATCGACCGGCACGGAGGATTCCACGTCATCACCGACCACATCAAAACCCGCAACAAACGCAAACTGCTCTGGTTGCTATCGATCATCACCTTCTTTATGTCCGCCGTGCTGGACAACATGACCACGACGATCATTATGATCATGCTGCTGCGGCGTATGATCAGCGGACAGAAAGAACGATGGATCTTCGCCAGCGTTATCGTCATCGCGGCCAACAGCGGCGGTGCCTTTTCGCCCATCGGCGACGTAACGACCATCATGCTCTGGATGCGGGGCAACGTCACCTCGGGCCTGCTCGTGGCCAAACTGTTCCTCCCGGCCCTGGTATCGGTAATCATTCCCACGGCCATCGCCTGCCGTTATATTCCCGACGAAAACGCGCATCCCGAAAAATTAGACACGGCGCCCAAACTGCCGCCGTTCGTCGGCCCGCGCTTCAGCCACTTCGTTCTCGTTCTCGGTGTCGGCGGGCTGCTGTTCGTGCCCATATTCAAGGCTGTAACGGGACTGCCGCCCTACCTGGGCATGCTGATATCGTTGGGTGTGCTGTGGGTCTTCACGGAGCTCGTCTATGACCACAAACAGAACATGGAGGAATCTATCAAAAACCGGGTGTCGAAAGTACTCAAACATATCGATATGCCCACGATCCTCTTCTTCCTGGGTATTCTGATGTCGGTCGCAGCATTGCAGAGCGCCGGTTTGCTGACCGACTTCGCCGACTTCCTGGACAAAAACGTACACGAAGTCTATACGATCGCCGGAATCACCGGTCTGCTGTCGGCCGTAATCGACAACGTGCCGCTGGTGGCTGCCTGTATGGGTATGTACCCCGTCGTCGATACGGCAGCCCTGGCCTCGAGCCTCGACCCGGTTTATATGCAGGCGTTCGTACAGGACGGTATCTTCTGGCACCTGCTGACTTTCTGCGCCGGCGTGGGCGGCAGCCTGCTGATTATCGGATCGGCCGCAGGAGTAGTGGCGATGGGACTGGAAAAGATCGAATTCGGCTGGTACCTGCGTAAAATCACGCTGCTGGCATTGGCCGGGTATTTCGCGGGCATGCTGGTTATTTTCCTCGAACATTTGCTGCTGGGCTAAAGAGCATAACAACAAAAAAGGGCTGTCTAACAAGTTTCAGACAGCCCTTTTTTATTTGTACTGCTTATTCGAGAGCTTTTCCGAATACGCGATTCTAAAAGGATTAAAAAACTTGTTGGACAGCCTTTTTTACTTTTTCCTTCCGTTGCTTCCGGGACAAGATTCCGCATCAGCGAACTTTGGACATGAACTTCTCACGATCAACGACATAGCGGACGTGAACCCCCTCGCCGATCATCCCTTCGGCATCGCGGGCCCCGACATTGAAGGTGAGCTTACGCCCTTCGACTTCGGTCAGCACGGCGGATGCGACGATTTCGGCACCGACGCCCGAAGGCTTGATATGGGTCACGTTCATCTCGGCACCGACGGTCGTCGAACCTTCCGGCAAATGGTCAGCCACAGCCTTCATCGCCGCATTTTCCATCAGGGCCACCATAGCCGGCGTAGCGAATACCTGCAAGTCGCCCGATCCCATCGTTGCAGCCACGTTGCCGCCATCGACCGTTACCTTACTTTGTGCAGAAAGTCCTTTTTCCATCATAATACAACCGTTTTTTATTGCGTTAATAATTCAGAATCATTATCTTTGAACATAGCTTTAGATAGGAGGCGCCTCGGAAAACCGGGAACAAGTCCCGTTTTCGCTCGGCTTTCACTATCTTTGGCAGAAGATAGGATTCGGTTCGGCAATTTTCGAGAACAAGTTCTCACAATTGCCCTCACATTTCACTATCTTTGAATTGCGAAGAGGATTCGAAATCCGTCCGCTTCGGACAGAAGCGCCCTCTCCGCCCTTGTGTTTCATCCTGACAAAGGTACGAAAATTCCGGTTCCGATGAAAAAGTGGTTTTTCCTATCCCTGGTATTGCTGCTCTCCCTGCCCGGGCAGGCTTCGGCCCGACGCGGACAGCCGGGCCGATGGCACACCTCTTTCGAAATCGGACCCGACGGCGACACGATCTCGGTCGTCCCCATAAAACCCGTCTTCGTATTCAGCAAAAAAGCTGACCTGCGCCGTTACCGCAAACTGGTCGAAGCGGTGAAGAAAGTCTATCCCGTAGCCCAGGCCGCCAAAGCACAAATGGTTCAAATGGAGGCGGAACTGCTCCGGCTCGAAACGAAAAAGGAACAGAAACAATACATCAAAGGCATCGCCGCAGCGATCAAAAAGGAGTACACGCCCGTGCTGAAACACATGACCCGTACCCAGGGCCGCGTGCTTCTGAAGCTGATCGACCGGGAAACGAAATACACGGCTTACGAAATCCTCCGGGAGTTCCGGGGCGGCTTCGTCGCGGGATTCTGGCAAAGCGTATCGCGTATCTTCGGACAGAATCTCAAGTCGGAATACGACCGCGAAGGGGACGACAAGGTGCTCGAACAGATCGTTCTCTATTACGAAGCGGGGCTGCTGTAAACCGCATCCGCCCGCCGTTCACAGACAATCGCCCCTGTTTTCCGTCCGTCTGCAATCTCCGCAGCCATCGGCGGCACGATCGAATGCCATCCACCCTCCCATTCGACAGACGAAAATACCCATACGGGCACGATCTCCGGACCGCTCCGTCAAAATACAAATATATTTGTATTTCTGTTCGGCATTTTCTAATCTTTGGCTTCGCCTCAAACGCTTCGATCCGACAAAGTGCAGATAAACTTGCTTCTGCACCCGGCTTTTTTCTAATCTTTAACGTCGTTCAAGCATTCCGCCTCAGCAAAATACAAATAAAATTTGCTTTTGCACGCAGTTTATTCGTATCTTTGACTTCGTCTTAGATACTCCGCCTCGGCAAAATGCAAATAAAATTTGCTTTTGCGCTCGGCTTATTCGTATCTTTGCAACGATCGGACAAAATTGCCCGACTTACTTAACCAATTATCGTTCAAATTCTTTATCGTATGAAAAAACTGTTCATTTTCTCGGCTCTCATCACCCTGGCGCTGGGGGGGGGGAGTTGCAGCGACAGCGAAACAGATGAGTTTCAGAACATTCTGATTCCTCAGGATAACTTATCGGCCTCGATTTCGGCCGATGCGTTGTCCCATACCATCGGTTTCGAAACGACCCAGAGCTGGACGGCATCCGTGCGTGAAACCTCGCGTGCCGAAAGCTGGATCTCCATCAACCCCACTTCGGGCGACGCCGGCAAGCACACGATTACCGTCACGCTCACTGAAAACGAAACGACCGAATCCCGCCAGGCGGTCGTCATCATCTCCTGCGGCGGAGAATCCGCAAATATCTCCATCACCCAGCGGGGCGTGGGACAAGACGAACCGGAAGACCCGGACGACCCGAATGACCCCGACAATCCTCAAAAGCCCGAACATCCCGACGTAGCACCCGAAGACCGGCTGACCTGGGTAGAAACGACCTACACCGAGGTTTACAGCGACGGTTCCAGCACCGACAAGAGCTACATGCTCTTCGAATACGATGCCGAAGGTCTTCTGACCGGTTACGACCAATACGATTACGATTCGGAACAGACCGACAAAATCAATGCCTCCTATGAGAGGACGCTCAAACGAAGCGAAGGGAAAATCACGGACGAAGAAAAATGGTTCGAAATCGACGGCAGCAGCTACGAAGGAATGCCCCTTCCCAACTCGGGCGAATACGCTAAGGAATACCGCCTGAATGCAAGCGGTCTGGTAAGCGGCTACACCGACCCGGACGGCGCCAGCCAGACTTTCACCTACAACGCCGACGGCACGCTGGCTCGCTCGGAATACCGCGATCCTTCCTATCCCGAAGCGAATTCTACCGCGACGCTTACCTGGCAGGACGGCAACATCGTTTCCATTTCGACCATCGACGGACGGGATAACGAAACAACGACATTCTCCTACACCGAACACCTCAACCCCTGGAACGGCATCGACATAGGCGCCTTCATGATCGGCGATGCAGAGGAGTCCGCCATGCTGCTCGGCATCAGCGGTACGACCGTTAAGAACCTGCCCGCCAGCCGTCAAGACGGCAACAGCACTACGACCTACACCTACACGTTCGACGCCGAAGGCCGCGTCAGCACGATCGTGACCGAAGAGAATTGGCAGGACGGCGGCGGCAGCGGCAGCGAGCGCACGGAATATACGCTCCACTACGGTCCCCAAACCGTTTCGAAACCCGATTACATCCCCTACCTGACCAAACAGGAAGTCGTGGACGAAGGAACGCTTCCCTATACATTCTTGGAAGACAATCCGGACGAAAAATGGTACGGTGTAAACGCCTACACCTCCTATGCCAAGATCCGCAGCACGATGTCCGACGGCAGAACCAGCGAAAAAACCGAATATCGGCAGATCAACATCGATCCCTCGACTCAGGAAGGTCCTGTATTAGGCTACCTTTACATCACGCAGGACGAAGCGGACAACTTCCGGCTCGTTTCGACCTCTTTCAACGAGATTCCGCTGGGTGAAAACGTGATAAACCCCCACCGTTTCGTCTATACGCTGGAATATAACTGCTTCACGGTCAATCTGGAATTCGATGTGTTCTATCCTTCCTGCACAGTCTTCGATCCTGCGACCGGTGAACAGAAAACCCACTGGATGCCGATGCTTCCGCTCGACAAGAACTGTTTCACGGTATCCGAACCGGAACTGCGGTATATGGGTGAAAATACGGACGAAAACGGCCCTATGAGCGAATACTACTACCGACAGGAGTATCTTTTCCAGGTCAATCGGGATGTGGAGCCTACGGAATACGACTACCAGTTGTTGAGCCGTCATATGTACGTCGCACACTATTAAACCGAAAACACGGGGCACAGCCCCATCAGACAACCCCTCCGAGAACTCGGAGGGGTTGTGTCTTTGTCGCCGACACCGAGGAAAATCAGCACCTCCGTTGCGATTCTGCGAATAGTTTTATATATTTGCAAGCGAAAAATCCGGAGCGGACCTGCAACGGCCGAACAGGGAGAACGATTTGCCCGACACCGCTTTAGCTTTGTCCGGACTGAAAAAACCGACTGCAACGACGGCTCCGCAAAACGAAAAATGCTCCAGCGTCGGGCGGCACCGTTTCCCGGCATACGATAACGAACCGAAACTATGTTTGAAAACTTAACCGATAAACTCGAACGGTCCTTCAAGCTGATCAAGGGCGAAGGCCGCATCACCGAAATCAACGTCGCCGAAACCCTCAAGGAGATCCGCCGGGCGCTGATCGACGCCGACGTCAATTACAAGGTAGCCAAATCCTTCACCGACGAGGTGAAGCAGAAGGCCCTGGGACAAGACGTGCTCAAGTCCGTCAAGCCGGGACAGATGATTACCAAGATCGTCCGCGACGAGTTGGCACAACTCATGGGCGGCACGGCGACCGACATCAAGCTGGAGGGCACGCCTGCGGTCATCCTGATCGCCGGTCTGCAAGGCTCCGGTAAGACTACCTTCTCGGGCAAGCTGGCGGCGATGCTCAAGAGCAAGAAGGGACGCCAGGTGCTGCTCGTGGCGGGCGACGTCTATCGTCCTGCGGCCATCGACCAGCTCAAGGTGTTGGGCGGACAGATCGGAGTCGAAGTCTATACCGAAGAGGGGAATAAAAATCCGGTGCAGATCGCCGAAAATGCCATCAAATACGCCCGTCAGCACGGTTTCAACGTCGTGATCGTCGATACGGCGGGCCGTCTGGCCGTCGATGAGGCGATGATGCAGGAGATCACGGCGATCAAACAGGCCGTGAAACCAGGCGAAACGCTCTTCGTGGTCGATTCGATGACGGGTCAGGATGCCGTGAATACGGCCCGCGAGTTCAACCAGCGGCTGGATTTCGACGGCGTGGTGCTTACCAAACTCGACGGCGATACGCGCGGCGGTGCGGCGATCTCGATTCGTGCGGTGGTGAACAAACCGCTGAAGTTCATCTCCAGCGGCGAGAAGATGGATGCCATCCAGGTATTCCATCCGGAACGTATGGCCGACCGTATTCTGGGCATGGGCGACGTGGTATCGCTCGTGGAACGCGCCCAAGAGCAGTACGACGAAGAGGAGGCCCGCCGCCTGAAGAAGAAGATCGTCAAGAACCAGTTCAACTTCAACGATTTCATGGGACAGATCGCCCAGATCAAGAAGATGGGCAACCTCAAGGATCTGGCCTCGATGATCCCCGGTATGGGCAAGGCTCTCAAAAATGTCGAGATCTCGGACGACGTATTCAAGCAGACCGAAGCGATCATCAACTCGATGACTCCCCTCGAACGCGAGAAACCCGAAATCATCGACGCCAAGCGCCGCGAAAGGCTCGCCAAAGGCAGCGGTACGACGATGGCCGAGGTGAACAAACTGATGAAGCAGTTCGAAGACACGCGCAAGATGATGAAGGCCGTCGCCGGAGGCAATATGAAAATGCCCAAATTACCCGGACGCGGCTTCCGCAGATAAGCGGAATGAATACTTCGCCAACTACTTTATACCCCTTCGGTTCGGGCTCCGAACCAAAGGGGTTTTCCTTATGACATCTATCATATAATCGACCCGCTTCCGGGCAAATCCGGCATCCTCTGCAACCACGCACCGGCAGCGGAAAGGCGATTCACACATACTCTCCGAAATCGGTGTCAGCTCATAATTGGGCAAGCAGAATGCAGGACAAATCCGAAAAGGCTTCGCCCGTAAACACGAAGAACGGATTCGTCCGGAACACCTTGCAGACGAGTACAAGAAAAATATACAGAAATAGGAAAAACCGGAGAGGAAAACACAACGCGAAGGACCGAAGAAAACGCGTTTTTTCCGGCCCGATCTTCCAATCCGTCCGATAACGGGCTTTTTCCGGAAAAACAGCGGTGTCGAAAAGAGCCGCAACCTCCCTCGGCCCCCCTTATCCGAAAAACGCCACCGACCGACACCTTCTGAACATAGAAAGATGACGCTTCATTTGGCAGGGGGTATTTTTTTCGCTATCTTTGTAAAAGATAGGAGGCGGTTCGGCAATCTTAGCGTGCAAATCCGTGCGATTGCTCTCGGCTTTCACTATTTTTGGAGCAGGCAGCATGGCGGCCCGGCATGAAAAACAAGTTCGTTCGTTTTATGCGGTCCTCGCTTTCACTGCCTTTTCGTGAGAATCAGACAACAGACATCCTATGCACAAGGCCGGTTTCGTCAATATCATCGGAAATCCCAACGTCGGCAAATCGACGTTGATGAACGCACTCGTAGGCGAACGCCTCTCGATCATCACCTCCAAAGCCCAGACCACGCGCCACCGCATTCTGGGAGTGGTCAGCGGCGAAGATTTCCAGATCGTCTTCTCGGATACGCCGGGCATCCTGAAACCCAGCTACAAACTCCAGGAATCGATGATGAAATTCGTCACCGGCGCCGTGAACGATGCGGACGTAATCCTCTACGTCACCGACACGGTGGAACAGAGCGACCGTTCGAACGACATCCTCGAAAAGATCCGCCAAAGCGATATTCCCACCCTCGCGGTAATCAACAAGATCGACCTCACGACGCCCGAAAAGCTCGAAGAGCTCGTCGATAAATGGCAGGCGCTGCTGCCGGCCGCCACGATCGTCCCGGTATCGGCACGCGAGAATTTCAACATCAAGGGACTTTTCGACCTGATTCTGGAACGGCTGCCCGAGGGAGAAGCCTTCTACTCCAAAAGATACGCTCACGGACAAAACGCGTGCGATTCTTCGCCTCGGAAATAATCCGCGAAAAGATCCTGCGCAACTACGACAAGGAGATCCCCTACTGTTGCGAAATCGCGATCGAAGCCTACAAGGAGGAACCGACGATCGACCGCATTTCGGCGGTCATCTATGTCGCACGCGACTCCCAGAAGGGTATCCTGATCGGGCACAAGGGCGAGAAACTCAAAAAAGTCGGACAGCAGGCCCGCGAGGACATGGAGCAATTCCTCGGCAAGAAGGTCTTCCTGCAGTTGTACGTCAAAGTAAACGAGAACTGGCGCGATAACGAACGGCAACTCAAGCGCTTCGGGTACGAACAAGAATAATCACAACCAAATCGGGGTGTCGTGGCATTGCGCAAATTTATCCTGAAAATCATCCTATTGGGGACGCTGCTGAGCAACGCCGCCACTGCCGACGCCCAATACAACAAAGACTATTTCTACTGGGCCAGCCGCCGTTGCCTGATGAACCGCGAATATCAGGAGGCGATTCGTGTGCTCAACATCCTGTTGCGGGCCGATCCGGACGCCGCAGAGGGCTATTTCCTGCGGGGCGTAGCCAAATTCAACCTCGACGACTTGCTGGGTGCCGATACCGACTTTTCGGCTGCCATCGTCAAAAACCCCGTGTTCACGACCGCCTACATCTACCGGGCGCTGACCCGTACGCGCATGGGCAACTACGACGACGCGCTGCAGGATTTCCGCGAGGCGATCGACCTGAGGCCCGACCTGCCGGACGCCTATTACAGCCGGGGCTATACGCGCCTGCAGAACAAGCAATACGAGGAGGCGATCGAGGATTTCGACAAATTCATCTTCCAGGAAAACAAGGTAGCCGACGCCTACATCGGCCGCGGCACAGCCTACCTGTACCTGAAGGACACCGTACGGGCCCTGGAAAATTTCGACCAGGCGATCCGCACCAACCGCGAAAATCCCAACGGCTATTACCAACGCGGAACCTTGTTGCTGCAAAAAGAGGAGTATGCCCGAGCCGAAGCCGATTTCGACATGTCGATCCGCTGCGACTCGGCTTTCCTGCCGCCCTATTTCAACCGGGCGGTGGTCTATTCCAACACCAACCGTCCGATGCAGGCCCTCGCGGATTTCGACCGGGTACTCCAACTGGACTCGACCAACTCGTTCACCTATTTCAACCGGGCGATTCTCCGCACCCAGATCGGCGATTACAACCGCGCACTCGACGACTTCGACCGCGTGGCGCTCTACTCTCCCGGCAATGTCCAGGTCTATTACCTGCGTGCCATGCTCAAAACCCGCTTGGGCGACCTCGAAGGCGCCGAGCGCGACTACACCCGGGCCATCGAACTCTACCCCGACTTCGCCAACGCCTACCTGAACCGCAGCGCCCTGCGTTATGCGTTGCATAACCCCAAGGCTGCGAAACGGGACGAAGAGATCGCCCAGCGCAAGATCGCCGAATACAAATCCCACCTGAAGGACAGCACCTACTCGATCTATGCCGATACGACGCAACGGATGGACAAACTGCTGGCCTTCGACAACCAATTCACCAACAACTACTTCGACCGCATTTCGGAACAACCGAGCCTGGGCCGCAGCAACATGCGTCTGCTACCCTTGTTCCGCTTCACCCTGATGCAGCCCGATACCTCCCGGATCGAGGCGTCGAACCGCTATACCCTGCAACGGGTCAAAGACTTCGAGAAAAAACTGGACAATCCCTACCTCGTCCTCTCCAACCGGCCTACGAACATCGATGCGGACTCTTTGGCGATGCTCGACAGCCGCTATGCCGAAATCCTGTGCCAGAATCCGCGCGACTGGCTCCTGCAAGTACAATATGCCATTTCGCAATCGCTGATCCGACAATTCACCAATTCGGTCGGCGCCTATTCGTCGGCTATCGCAGACAATGCCGCCAATCCATTCCTCTACTTCAACCGGGCCGTGACACGGGCCGAAATGATCGACTTCATTTCGGGCCTGGACAATCCCTATCAGCGAATTTCGATCGACTCCGACCCGGCGAACAAACTCACCAACACCCATACACGCACCTACAATTACGACGAAGCCATCGCCGATCTGGACAAGACGCTCCGCCTCTTCCCGAACTTCGCCGAAGCCTACTACAACCGGGGAACGCTGCTGGCTCTTTCAGGCAAACTGCCCGAGGCCTTCGAAGATTTCTCGAGAGCCATCGAACTGAATCCCCTCTTCGCCGAAGCGTTCTACAACCGGGGCATGACCCAAATCTATATGAAAGACACGCGCAAGGGCTGCCTCGACCTCTCGAAAGCCGGAGAGCTGGGCATTACCTCGGCCTACGAAATCCTCAAACGTTACACGGGGGAGCATACAGAAGCTTTTTAACTAACAATAACCAATTCAATAAACTATGACACAAGCTATTCAAAAGAAACTGAACGACTCGGCGTTCGCCCGATGGACCGCACTGATTCTGGTGGCGCTCACCATGTTCTTCGGCTACATGTTCGTCGATGTCCTCTCGCCGTTGCAGAACATGCTCGAAAGCACCCGAGGCTGGAGCCCCACGATTTTCGGACTGTACGGCGGTTCGGAATTCATTCTGAACGTCTGCGGTTTCCTGCTCGTCGCAGGTATCATCCTCGACAAGATGGGCGTACGGTTTACGGGTATTCTTTCGGCCTCGCTGATGGTACTCGGTGCCGGTATCAAATTCTACGGACTGAGCAACTACTTCTATGAAGGCGGATTCGGTTACGAGTTCCTCAGTTCGTTCCTCACGGACATCCCGGCCAGCGCGAAGCTCGCCTGCCTGGGTTTCATGGTCTTCGGCTGCGGTACGGAGATGGCCGGTGTGACGGTATCCCGCGCAATCGTCAAGTGGTTCACGGGGAAAGAACTGGCTCTGGCGATGGGCCTGGAAATGGCTATTGCCCGACTGGGCGTATTCGCCGTATTCAGCCTGTCGCCCTGGGTGGCTAACTGGGGCGGCGATCCGAGCGTAGCACGTCCGGTAGCCGTTGTCGGCCTGTTGCTCTGCATCGGCCTGCTGACCTACATCGCATTCTCGGTCATGGACTTCAAACTCGACAGACAAACCGAGGCAGACACCCCGATAGGAGAAACCGAAGAGCCCTTCAAGGTCGCCGATCTGAAGAACCTTTTCAGCAGCAAAACCTTCCTGATCGTTTCGGCACTCTGCGTGCTCTACTATTCGGCGATTTTCCCGTTCCAGCGTTTCGCAACGGGTATGCTCGAAAGTAATCTGGGCATCACCAACCAGCAGGCTTCGGACATCTTCCGCTGGTTCCCGATGGGGGCCATGATCCTGACTCCGCTGCTCGGCTGGTTCCTCGACCACAAGGGCAAAGGCGCGACGATGCTGATGATCGGTGCGATCCTGATGTTCATCTGCCACATGACTTTCGCACTGGTTCCCCTCACCCCCGCTATCGCGTTCTCGGCGATCATCCTGCTCGGCCTCTCTTTCTCGCTGGTTCCCGCCGCCCTGTGGCCTTCGGTACCCAAGTTGGTCGATAACCGCTATATGGGTTCTGCCTATGCAACGATTTTCTGGATCCAGAACCTCGGACTGATGGCCTTCCCGATGATCATCGGCTGGGTTCTCAACAAGGTCAATCCCGGCGTGGGAGAAGCGATCAAAGCCGGTGAACACGTAAGCTACAACTACACGGTTCCGATGCTGATTTTCGCCAGCCTCGGCGTATTGGCTTTCCTGCTGGCTTTCTGGCTCAAGCTCGAAGATCGTAAAAAGCACTACGGCCTGGAGCTTCCCAACATCAAGAAATAACGATAATCCGTATCCCCGGTCTACCGGAAAAATGATGAGTAAACCCCCGCTGCAATTTGCAGCGGGGGTTTTGTAACAAAGAGTCTATCGACTAAAGCGACGAGGATCGTACGAGATTCCGCTTTCGAGATACAAGAGGTCCTATTTAATCGGATCGCCCCTCTACGCTTCCTATTTAACCAATCGGTAAAGCTCCGTAATGCGATCGCACATCGCATCCCACGAAAAGCGCTTCTTCTCCTCTTCCATGTTCGCACGGAATCCCGCGAGCACATCGTCCCGCCAGATACGGTCGATGGCCCGGGCGACTTCTACGGCATCGGGACGGCAGACGAAACCGACACGACCGTCAGGCACGATCTCCGGAAGACCGCCCACGTCGGTCACCACCATCGGCAGGTCGAATTGATAAGCGATCTGGGTCACGCCGCTCTGCGTGGCCGAACGATACGGCTGCACCAAAAAATCTGCGACGGAAAAATAGTAACGCACCAATTCGTCCGGAATAAAATAGTCGTGCAGAATCACATCGTCCTCCAGTCCGTTGTCGGCGATTTGCTTCAAATACTTCTCTTTCGGAGCATAGAACTCACCGGCCACGATCAGGCGCCGGTCTTCGGCAGGATGCTCCCGCTTGTAGACCTTCCAGGCATCGAGCAACAGGTCCAACCCCTTGTAGTCCCGAATCAAACCGAAAAAGAGCGCATAGCGTTTCGAAGGATCCAGTTCGAGGCGGATGCAGGCCTCCGTACGATCGATGACGATACCGAAATTTTCGAAAAGCGGATGCGGAGAGAAGAGTGCCGGAACTTGCGTATATCGGCGCAATTCGCGGTGCACCTGCTCGGACATATAGATAAAGCCGTCCACCGCCCTCAAGAAATAGCGGTTGAACGGCTTGTCGGTCATATGGCGTTCATGCGGTTCGACGTTGTCGATCTGACAAAGGATACGCGTCGTACCGTTCTTTTTGGCAAAACGGGCGATCGTACCGAAACAGGGCGCCATAAAGGGGGTCCAGTATTTCATCAGCACGAAATCCGGCTTCTCGCGGGCGATCCACCGCCCCACGGCGATCCAGTTGAACGGATTCATCGTATTCACGCACCGCACGATGTACAGATCGGGCGGCGGCGGTGTCTGCACCGTCTGATTCCTTCCGGGAAAGAAAATACGGGGATACTGGAGCGTGAAAGTCTTGATCTTCACCTCGTCGCCCCGGCGTTGGAAAACCCGGGCCATGCTCTGCATAATTACGGCCAAGCCCCCTCGATACGGATGGGCGGGCCCCACGATCGAAATTTTCATATCCCGAACTTTATTTTGAAAATTAAATCGAATCCCCGAACGGATTCAAACCTTCGGTACGGCCCTTCTGTTTTCGAAAAACGACGTACGGCAGTTTTAGTAAAAATACAAATACCCTACCGAATCCTGCAACAAGGAGATAACGATAACCGGTTCGGCAGAAACTGCCCGAACCGGTTTCGCTATCCATCCTATTTCGTTTTATTATACGCCTCCACACCACTCTTCAGGAAGTCGATGTATGCCTCCACGTCGAGGTTATAAGCCCGCTTGGGAACCAATTCCTGCCCATCACGGCCGAGAATCAGGTAGTTGGGCTGTCCGTTCACCCCGAAACGGGTCTGGGCGATGTAGGAGTTGATGCGACCGATGTCCTTAAGAACCTTGCCTCCCGCAGTGGTCACCCATTCGTTCTCGGGTACTTTGGTCTTGTCGTCGGTATAGAGGGCAACCAGCACGTAATCGTCGCGCAGGATCTGCTGCACGCGCGGATCGCTCCAGACGCGGGCCTCCATTTCGCGGCAATTCACACAACTGATTCCCGTAATATCCACGAACAAAGGTTTATCGGCCTCCCTGGCAGCGGCTTCGGCCTGGGCCAGATCGAAATACCCCGGCAGATCGTAAGGCCAGTGCAGGATATCCGCATATTTGATCTTTTCAGTCGTCTGTGCCGTTGCTGACGGTGCGGTAACGACGCCCTGCGTATTGATTACGAAGTCCTGCGTATGCATCGGGGGCAAATAGCCCGAAAGAGCTTTCAGCGGCGCACCGAACATACCCGGGAACATATAGACCGCGAACGAAAGCGAAGCGATGGCCAGCGTCAGCCGGGTCACCGAAACGTGCTTGAGTTCGTCGTCATGAGCGAAGCGGATCTTGCCCAGCAAATAGAAGCCCAGCAATGTGAACACGACGATCCAGATCGCCAGATAAACCTCGCGGTCGAGCAACCCCCAGTGGTAGGTCTGGTCGGCCATACTCAGGAACTTGAAACCGAGGGCGACCTCGATAAAACCGAGAACGACCTTCACGGAACCGAGCCAACCGCCGCTCTTGGGCAGGTCTTTCAGCAAGGAGGGGAAGAAAGCGAAAATCGTAAAAGGCAGGGCAAAAGCCAGCGAGAAAGCGAACATCGTCACGATAGGCACCCAGAATTCGCCGGCAGTCGAACGAATCAGGACGTTGCCGACGATCGGCCCGGTGCAGGAGAACGACACCAACACCAGCGTCAGAGCCATGAAGAAGATACCGATCAAACCGCCTTTGTCCGCGTGCCGGTCGCTCTTATTGACCATCCAGCTCGGAAGCGTGATCTCGAAGGCCCCGAAGAACGATGCGGCGAAAATCATGAACACGATGAAGAAGATCAGGTTGGGAAGCCAGTGCGTAGCCAGCCAGTTGAAAATGTCGGCCGTCACGGCATCGCCGCCCACCAGACGCGTAATCAGAATGATCGCCGCAATGGGAAGCGTATAGAGCGCTACGATGAAGAAACCGTACATCGAAGCCTTGAAACGTCCCGCAGCAGGCGATCCGCTGCCTTTCATAAAGAACGATACGGTCATCGGGACCATCGGGAATACACAAGGAGTGAGCAGCGCCGCGAAGCCCCAAAGAACCGCTTCGATAATCAGACCCCACAGGGTTTTGGACTCTCCGGCTCCGTCGCCGGAAACAGGTTGATCCGCAGCATCCCCGGCCGCAACGGATGCCCGGGCCGCCTCGGGATCGCCGATCGTGATCTCGAATCCCCAATCCTCGGGCGAATTGCAATTTTCCTCCTCGCAGGAACGCCAGTTGATATTGCCTTTCAATACGGCGCCCTCACCCGTCAGGGTGACTTTCTGACCGAGGATGATTTCATCGAAATAAGTACCCATTTCGACCTCGAAAATATCGTCGTATTCGCGTTTGGAAGCGTTGATCTCATAAGGATCGCCGTCGAGCGTCAGGCCCGTTGCAGGCTCGAACTCCACCAGGGTCGAAGAAACGTCCGAATGCAGGTCGTACGTATGCCATCCCGGCAGGATCTTACCCGTAAATACGACTTCGTAATTCGAATCGCCGAGGTCCTTCACAGTGCTGTCCCAGGTAATGGTCGGGGACTGCGCGTGAGCCGACAACAAACTCGTCAGGAAAGTCGCCAGCAGCACGATACGGATATAAAATTTCATATCTCTGTAGTTTTAAGTTTACCCCACAAAGATAGTAAATTTTATTCAAAAACCACGTATGGGACGCATTATCTCGCGTCCGCGAGAAAAAACTACTCGGAAACCTTCCTTTCGGCTTCGGCCTTGCTGCGTGCAAAAGATTGCAAGGCGAGGTACTCCTTGTCGCCGTAATCGAACAGGTTCTGCAACTCGTTGCGGAAATAGTCCAGGTGCTCCTCCTCTTCGACGGCCAGATCCTGGAACATCTTGTGCGTTACCGAATCGTCGGCTTCGGCCGCAATGCGAGCGGCATCGTTATAGCTATCGATCGTACTCTGTTCCAGTTGCATAGAGAAACGGAACATCTCCTTGGGATCGGTGATCTGGCGCGTCGTAAACGACGGATTCATATTCACGTCCCCCTGCAAGAAAAGGATACGGTCGGACAACTCCTCGCTATGACGCATCTCGGCAATCGAAATCATCCGCATCTTTTTGGACAGATACTCGTAACCGGCATCTTCGAAATGGACATGGAAATACATGTACTGGAGCGAGGTGGCAATCTCTTTTCCCAAAGCATCGTTCAATAGATCGATACTTTTCTGGTACTTGTTCGCAACTTTGATCTTTTCCATAATAATAAAGGTTTTGTCTCTATATCAGCAAAACCCGTTCCAGAAAGGAACAAAGCCGATCGTAAAAACGGACCGAAACGAAGTCGATTCGGTTCGGCTCCCTGCCTCGCCCGCCACCACGAAATACGACACATCAACGCCACTCGAGCGCCGCCCGGACAGCGGCTTCCTCTCCGTTCGAAACCTCGAACAGCGACAAGCCGTCCCGTTGTTCGTACCCGACCGTAAGGGTTTGCCCGTAACGGCATTCGTGCATGAAATGAATGTCAAGACGCACCGGGCGGATCGCGGTCAGCTGTTCGATGGGCAGCATATCGAACATCATGTTGATATAGCGCATCGTATTGACGTGACGGTTGAAGTCGATGTCGCTGTAAACCACCCGGTGTTCGGCAATATGCTGCGGAACGATCCCCGTCACTTTGCGCGGCTTTTCGATCGGCGACGGAGCGTCCACGATCGAATCGGCGCAGGTGCCGATGACCGTATTGAGATCGATCGCCTTGCGGGCACCCAAGTCGATGATGCACCACTGCGTCACGGCCCGCCCGAACTCCCGGCCGGCGGCATCGTGCAGCGTGAAATTACGGGTCGAGAGCATCCGGTTGTACTCGTTCACCCACGTCACTATTTCATAAGAACTGTATTGTTCGGGGCGGTCGTCGATCTCGATCGCCATGCGTGAAAGCACCCACGAGCGGTTTTCCTTATTCAACTTATCGATCCCGAACCCTTTGCGCTGGGCATCGACACCCGCCGTATTGAGGACCTCGTTCGCCAAAGCCGGAACGGTCATCCGAAGTGTGAAATCGACCTGCTGAGGGTCTGCATAATAAGTGTAACCTGTTTTTTCTGCCATATTTCAGTGCGTTTTTCAATTTCAAATGCAACGAAACGACAATCCGCCGGGCCGGGAGAAAGCCGTAGATACCGAATGGTTCCATTCCTACAAAAACGCCCCCGCCCGGCTTCCTGCGGACAGTAGCGGCGTATGCCGGAAATGGAGCGAAGCCTTCCGGCCGTGCAGACTGCATTTCGTGCAAAGATACGAATAAGCCGGGTGCAAAAACAAATTTATTTGCGTTTTACCGGCGCGGAGTGTCTAAGAAGAAGTCAAAGATAATAACAAGAAGAGCGGAGAACCAAATTCAACTTTTGTTTTCGGCTCCCCCGCGTAACGAAGCTCGTAGAGGGGCTTTCTCGTTTCGATCGTCCGTACTTGCAGGGGCCTCGCCTCCAAGACGGGGATGCTCCTGCCGGTCCGACCTTCGGTAGGTTTCAGCCGGGTTGCCCGTCCGATCTCCGGTTCGAGGAAAGTCCGGAAAATTCCGCTCCGTATTCAGGCGCGAAACATCATTCGTTATATTTATTATGTTTTTATCGAAAAACGATAAAAATTATTTGTTTTGCAGAAGTTCTTTACTATCTTTGCCTCACCGGAGGTTAAAAACAGGTCGAACACCTCGCATTACGTATTCAGCAAACCGAAAATGGACAAAAAACAGAAAAAATCTCTGCGGCGCCATCTGCTGGTCATTTACATCTTTTATTTCCTGGCTCTGGCCGCAGGATTCATCCACAGCTTCGTGCCCCACGTGTCGTCGAGTCTGGCGACAGGTTGGCAGGCTGCGTCCGAAGACATTCGGATGCAGGAAAAACACGGTATCGCGCAACATACCTACTTTTTGGCGGCCCGGTTGCAAAACGACCAGAGCAATGAAATTCTTTTCCCGATAGAAACCGGACACGCATCGATCTCCACCGAAGCCGAATATACGGGGGTTAATATCTACGTCAAAACGGACGAAAACAGCGATCCGACAGTAGTCCGGGCACTGAACAAAATCAACTACACCCTGTTGCTGTTCATCCCGGCCCTGCTGGCCAAACTCTCTATTCTGATCCTGGTAGCGCTGATTATCAACATCCTGCGCAAATCGGTACGGGACGAACAACCCCTGCCGGGACGTATCATCATCTACACGCGTGCCGTAGGATTTCTGCTGATTCTGGCCGAAGTCTGCGCCGGATTCGGCGTTTATATTTACCACTGCACGGCCCGGACGCTTCTCGAAGGTTCGCCCCTGCAAGTCGCCGCCTCGTTCCCGCTCAATTACTGGAACATCGTCATGGCGATTCTGGTACTCTTCTCGGCCGAGGTCTTCTCGATCGGATCCCGGTTGAGCGAAGAGCAAAAACTCACGATCTAAAGAAAAAATAAATGTCGATATACAATATATACACGGGGGGGGACGCAAGACATGGCGATAATCATCAACATAGATGTCATGATGGCGAAACGAAAGATGTCACTCGGCGAGCTCGCCGAGCGGGTCGATATCACCCCGGCCAACCTTTCCATTCTCAAGAACGGCAAGGTCAAGGCGATCCGCTTTTCAACGCTGGAAGCCATTTGCCGCGAACTGAACTGCCAGCCGGGCGACATCATCGAATACCGACCGGAAGAAACGACCGAATGACAAAGCAATACAAATAATTTCACCCAAAATCAATTAACAATCATTTTATGAAAAGGTTCATTCTTTTACTTGTCACGCTGTTCGCAATGACGAATGTCGTGGCGCAACTGCGGCCCGACATGCCGATTCCTGCAGACAAAGAGGTGCGTGTCGGACAGCTCGAAAACGGCATGACGTACTACATCCGTCACAACGAAAAACCCAAGGGGCAGGCATCCTTCTACATTTTCCACCACGTAGGAGCTGTCCAGGAGGAAGATTCCCAACAGGGCCTCGCCCACTTCCTCGAACACATGGCCTTCAACGGCACCAAGAACCTGCCGGGCAAAAAGATGATAGAATATCTGGAGCGTAACGGCGTCAAATTCGGTGCGGACCTGAATGCCTACACCTCTTACGATGAAACATGCTACAACCTGGACAATGTGCCCACAGCAAACCCTGCGACGATCGACACCGCACTGCTGATCCTGCACGACTGGTCGCAGTTCATCAGTCTGGAGCCTCAGGAGATCAACAACGAACGCGGCGTAATCATGGAGGAGCTGCGCACCCGCGACGGAGCTGGATGGCGCGCCATGGTACGACGCAACGCCGCCGTCAACAGAGGCTCGAAATACGAGCACCGCAACGTAATCGGCTATCTGGACGGTCTGAAGAGTTTCGACCATAAAGCCTTGTACGACTTCTACAAAACGTGGTATCGCCCTGAATACCAGGCGATCGTCATAGTCGGCGATATCGACGTCGATCGGATCGAAAACAAGATCAAAACCCTGATGGCGGATATTCCGGTTTCCCCTGCAGATGCCCCGCAGAAAGAGGCTTACCTAGTTCCTGAAAACGAAGAACCCATCGTCAGCATCTTTTCCGATCCCGAAATGACGGCTTCGGTCATGCAGCTCTTCATCAAACGACCCGCTCTCCCCAAGCAATACAACAACCTGATAATTAGCCAAATGTACGATGTACTCAACTCCTACACAAGTGCCATGGCGAACGATCGCATGAATGAAATCGCCATGCAGCCCGATGCTCCGTTCCCCGTGAGTGCCGGGATGGATTCAGGCAACATACTGGGAGTGAATCCGACCCAAGATCTCACGGTGGTCGCCGTACAAACTCGAGACGGAGAGTTGCTCTGCGGTTACAAAGCTATCCTCGAAGAGATGGAAAAGATGAAGCGTTACGGCTTTACACAGAGCGAATTCGATCGTACGAAAGCTGAATTCCTGCGTCAGGCCGAGGCTACCTATGCCAATCGGAACGACCTTACGAACGGACAATATGTTCAAACCTACCTGGCGAATTACAAGAAAAATACCGCTATGGCAGATGCCGAAACGCAGTACAACCTCGACAAACAATACCTCGAAGCATTGACCCTCGACGATGTGAATGCTTGGGTAAAACAACTTCTGACACCTGAAAACCAGGTTATCACCGTCGAAGTACCGAAGAAAGAGGGACTGACCGAGCCGACCGAAGCCGAACTTCTGGCCATCCGCAGCGAGGTCATGGCATCCGACGTCGAGGCTTACCAGGACAATACCGTCAGCGAGCCTCTGATCCCCGCAGATATCAAGCTGAAAGGCTCGCCCGTGAAAAAGACCGCATACAACGAGGATCTCGGAACGACCGAATGGATTCTCAAGAACGGTGTGAAGATCATCGTCAAACCGACCCAACTCAAGGCGGACGAAGTCCTGCTGCAGGTACAGGCTGACGGCGGGATGTCGCAGCTTGCCGATACTGAGGTGAAGGAGGGTGAATTCCTTCCGGTCATCGCGGCCCAGTCGGGGGTGGGCAAATTCTCTGCAATCGAACTGAACAAGCAGCTCGCAGGCAAGAAAGCCGGAATCAACCTGTACGTCAATAACTACAGCAACGGTATGAGCGGTTACTGCTCGCCCAAAGACATCGAAACGATGCTCCAACTGCTCTACCAGAACTTCACAAGTCCCCGCTTCTCGGAGGAGGATTTCAACACGACGATGGACAGCTACAAGGCATACGTCCAGAACCTGACCTCGAATCCCGACTACATCATGCAGATAGAAACGATCAAAACGCTTTACAGCGACAATCCGCGTCAGCAGCCGCTGACGATCGAGGCCCTGGAAAGCATCTCGTTCGAAAATCTGCCGAAAACCTTCAAAACGCTCTACCCGGGTGCGAACAGCTTTACGTTCACCTTCGTAGGCAACGTGGATTTGGAAACGTTGAAGCCGTTGGTCGAGAAATATATCGGTTCGATTCCCACCTCGAAACACGTGCTTAAGTTCACGGACGACAAACTCCGCACAGCCAAAGGCAAGGTCGTGAACGACTTCCGCACCCCGATGCTGCAGCCGAAAGTTTCGGAGTTCCTGCTCTTCTCGAGCGATGCGGACTACACGCTGCGCAACAAGCAAACCATGTTGCTGCTTAACATGGCCCCTGAACAACCGTTACCTGAAATCCATCCGCGAGGAGAAAGGCGGCACGTACGGAGTACAGGTAAGCTATACTCTCTCGTATCGTCCCGAAAAACAGGCCCTCCTGCAAATACAGTTCGACACCAACGAGGAGATGGCCGACGAACTCGTGCCGATCGTTTTCGATGAAATCGAGAAAATCGCGACTGAAGGACCGGAAGCCAAAGACATCAACGACTCCCGCGAATACTTGGTCAAGCAATTCAAGAATACGCTCGAAAATAACGGCACCTGGTTCGGGTTGATCGACGACTACAACCGTCACAAGCAGAATCTGCTCGCCGACTACGAAAAGACCCTGAACAGCATCACTTACGACGAGATCCGCGACCTGGCGAAGAAGCTCCTCGACAGCGGCAACGTAATACAGGTCACCATGCGTCCCGAAGCTCAACCCGAAGCAGATGAATAATCATCAATAACAGGTTTTATTCACTACTACCCCCGAACTCTCACCGGTTCGGGGGTTTTCTTTGGTTTCGGACTCCTGTTCACGGATGTTTCCTTTTCCGCTCCTATCTGCAATGCAGGAAGATCGTCCACGCACAGGAATCGTATCCGTTTCCGGAAAACAGACGCGGAACCAAACTCCACGAACGACGTTATGTCATACCCCGCCATGCTTTCCGATTCCGCACTTCGCATCGAATTCTCCGTTTCGGCGACGCTCTTCCGTTTGCGGACAGCTCTCTGCCGATCACGTTGCCCCTTCCCGGCAGTCGGAATCGCATTATGCGGACAGCAGGTCCCCCGGTGCGACAGCCTGCCAACTTGCAGCAAAAGAACGATCCGAACAATGTCTTGCTTTTTTCGGACATACGGCAACCGGCTCCCCGGCAGGCAGGAAAAACAGTAACGGGACAAGATCATGCGCTCCGACTTCCGCGCACTGCTCTTCCCTGAAATTTATGCCTCATAAGACCGGAGGCAGCTCCTTCGCGGACAATACGAGCGGAATCGCAACCGCATAAAGAATAAAAAACGGGCCTCATCAAAAAGATGAGGCCCGGCGATTTCAACTGCAAACTGCGGCTATTTCGAAGTCACGACCACGTCGGACGCCTTGTTCAGCAACAACTGATAGGCCGCCGTCGCATCGCTGCCCTGCGAAAACTTGGTATAGATCGCGGTAATGTTCACCACGGAACCGTCCGCAGGTATTTTCTCGTCACGGAAACGGCAATAACCGCTCGAACGTACGACATAATTGCCTGCGAGGGTGTTGATGTCGCCATAGGTGAACCAGGCAGAGCCATAATAGAACGTACTCTCGTGCGTAAGCTCATCGACCCGCTTCGTCGCCCAGGTAGCCCAATCGTTGATATCGGTCCAACCCGGAGAATTCACATCGTAGGAGGTACTGTTGGCGAAGTAGTTGGGGAATGTATTTTTATACCCCCAGCCGGCCTTGCCGAACTTGCTTTCCAACCCTTCGAAACGGATCAAACGCCCCAGCGACTCATCCGTCAGCGTCGAATAGGAAGCGGGAGTAACCACCAAAGTATCGGCCGCCGTCAAGCCGATCAATTCGCCGAGCTTGACATGCTCTTCCAAGGTATTGCGGTCCTCCATATTGCCGTTGGCATAATTAGAATTGGTCGATGCGACACCCACGCTGAGCATCGTGCGGTAATTTCCCAGCACCAGACCCTGCAAACGGATATAAACCAGGCGACCGGGAGCATAGGTAATGTAATATCCCGAAGTCACTTTGATTTCGATGGCCGACTGGCAGCTTTCATCGTACAGGTACATCGACTTATAGACGTTACCGGCCTGGTCGCTGGAAATGACTTTGCCCCGAATCACCAAGTCGTCGGTAATGGTCAGCGACTGGCCGATACCGCTGGTCCCGGGATAAGCCTCCTCGAAAATATCCTTCAGCTCCTTGATCGAAATGATTTTACTGTCGCTGAAGTCCGCATCCGTCCATACCTTCGCAGGAGCCGGCGTATCGAAATCGTTATAACAGCCGACGAAGAACAAACTTGCTGTCACCGCCAGAAATATGGTTGCTATTCTATTCATATTCTTCACAATATTAATTCGTTAAGCCGTTAGAAACGGAAATAGACATTCAGGTAGTAAGTCGTGCCGAACAGGTAGAAATACTTGGGAGCGAACTTCTGGTAGGAAGTGATCTCCTTGCCGGTCTTAATGCCCTGCACACGCATCTGCTCATAACCGCCGGTCTTGATATTTTGGTTGTTCAGGATGTTATTCACCTGCAAACTGAAGCCGAGCGTATAACGACGCTGAATGTAGAAATTCTTACCGATGCTCGCACTCAAGGTGTAGGCCGAATCGAACTTCTCCTGACTGCGCAGCTCCCGGATCTGTTCGTCCGTCATCGTAGGCAACAACACCTCGTCCGTACGGTAAAGCGGGTTCATCGACAGATACATATTGTTGTAATAGTTCAGATCGATCGATGCGTAGATGTTATGAGGACCGCGGTACGACAAACCGATATTCATAGCCGTCTGCGGAGTGCTCTCCACGCGCATATCCTTCCAATAGACCGTACCGGAGTTCAGCGGCTCGGCGCTGTTGTCGGCAATCTGCACGTAATTGGGATTCGACGTGTAAGTGTACTGACCCCAACTGATCGCACCGTTCAAAGACAAACCGTTGTAGATCGGAATCGAAGCGGCGACTTCCAGACCGAAATACTGCTCGTCGATACCGCTCAAGGCGAAATTGGTATAGGTCTTCAGCACGTCATCGTAGAAGGAGATCACCTTCGAACGGTCGTTCACCTTCGTATAATAACCGGAAACACGGAGTTTATAATCGCCGTAACGCAGGTTGTACGAAGCGTCGATGCCGTAAACCTTCTCCGTCGTAAGCCCCGGAGTTACCGAATTACGCGTACGGGGCGAAACGAAGGCCGACTGGAACGCAGGAGCATTCTGCATCGCCACGGCGTTGAGTTCGAAAGTATGGTTGGCATTGATGACATAGTCGAAATTACCTTTGGCCTTATATACGAAATATTCGAGTTTCTCCGATTTGCCCTTCGAATTATCCGGGAAGAGACCCTTGCGCCAAAGACCTTCGCGCCACATCGAAAGTCCGCCGAGCTCGGCGCCCAACTTCATGCCGAAACCGCCGAAACGGGTGGCATAAGTAGCCCATACACCGCCGGAACGCAGATGCGCCTTGTAGTTGTAGCTGAACTTGTCGCCCTCTCTGACGGCTCTTGCATGACCGTACTGGTTATAATAATCCATATCGTTCTGCGCCATGATCGGATCGCCGAAGTCGCGCTGTGCGAATTTATCGACGTCCACGTAATAGTCGCCGCCGAGCAGATCCTTCACCTCGTCGTAGTACCACGTGCGGTTGATGCGGACGTTGGCTCCGGCCGTCAGACGGGAGTTATCCTTATAGATTCGGCTGATCTGCGCGGCGAGGTTCCAGTCCAACTGGTCGGTATGGCGCTCCTCGATGATATAGTTCGAACGGGCGCCGGGACCGTATATCGCTTCATCCTCGGCATTGCGGAAATTCATGTTGGTCTGGTACATTTCGTCCCAGTCGAAGTGGCGGATATTACCCACGTTGCGCATCCACTGATCCGCCAGACTGGCCGCAGCCATCGAAGCGGCCTCCAGGTCGGTAGCGTTCAGCAACTTGTAGCTCGGCATATAGCGGTAATAATCGGGACGGGGGTCTGCACCGTCGTACCACGTCAGCGCCGAATAACCGTTCTTACCGAAACGGAACGAAGTGGCCAGGTTGAACTGGGTATGCTCATTGGGATCGAACGTATAGTTGATCATAGCGATCGGCTCGTGGCTGTTACGCACGCGCGCATTACGCATCTTGCCGTCCTGGTAGCCCCAGTTGGGGTTGTAATAGTTGTTGCCGACCAGATCGTAAGCCTCCTGCGTGGAAGCCTGCTGCGCACCGCGCTCGGTGGGAGCACCCATAATCGTGAAGCCCAACCGGTGACGCGAATTGAAAATCTTCTCGGCCGAAGCGAAATATCCGTAGGAGTTGTAATAGACGCCGTCCACGTAGGAGTTGCCGCCCTGACGGGTAGATACCGACAACGCATAGGACCAGCCGTTGTCCAGCAGACCCGAACCATAGGTCACCATGGCACGGAAGCGATACATCGAATTGGCGTTCACCAGACTCACGCGAAGTCCCTGGCGCACCTGCGAAGCACGGGCGTTGATGTTGGTCGTACCGCCGATGCTACCCACGCCGTAATCCGACATGACCGAACCGTTGGTGATCTCCTGGTTGCGCGTAGCGTCGTTCAGACCGCTCCACAACGACCAGGGCGTATAGCCCGTCATAGCGTCGTTGAAGCGAATACCGTTCAGGTAAACGTCCGAATACTGCGAATCGTAACCGCGCACGTTGAAACGCATCTCGCTGAACCGGTAGGAAGCGATGTTGTTGAAAACGTCCTTCGAAGCCGAAAGGGACGAAGGCAGCGACTGCGCATCGTTGCCGCTCTCGGTGTCGAACTCTGCGAAGATCGAATCGTCCATTACGGTCGAAAGCACTTCGGGGACCAGAATCACCGTATTGATGTCGCGCACCATCTTGTCCACGCGCACCACGAGCGTCAAAGGCTCGAATTCGGGAGCCTCGAACTGCAACGTATATTCGCCGGGCTCGACATTCTCGATCACGAAACCACCTCGGCCGTCGGTCGTGGCAGTCATTTCACCGGGAGTGACCGAAACCTTCACCCCGTCCACCGCGACACGTCCCTCGCGGGAAACGACCTTACCCTTGATACCGCCGCTCTGAGCGAACGCGGTCAGCGACATCAGGGTAAATACAAAAATTAGTAAACTTTTTATTTTCATATCCTTTCAAGTTAAGGTATTTATTTACCGATGTAGATATAAACGGGGAAGTGGTCGCTGTAACCGCCCTGGAAATTGTTTCCGACGTACGTGCGCAAAGGATAGCCTTTGAACTGCCCCTCCCGCTGGATCATATAGTTACGCTTGAAGACATTCCCGTAGTACTTCGATCCCGGAGCCCGTACCAGACGCAACTCGCCGGGCTTCGCATTGACCAGGTTTTCCGACACTACGATATTGTCGAAGAGATTCCAGGCGTCGCCGTAAGCCAGCGTTCCCATACCGGCACGAAGCACGGCGTGGAACGGACTGAAGAAATCGCCCGGCTGAAGATCCTTGACCTTGGGTTTGGCATTCAGCCCCTCCAACATGCTCGGATCGGTCGGATCGTCGTTGAAGTCGCCCATCGCCACGATCTTGGTCGCAGGATTGACCTTCAGGACAGAGTCGGCGATTCGACGCATCTGCTCGCCGACGGCGATACGCTTGAACTCCGAAGCGTCCTTGCCGCCCAGACGCGAAGGCCAGTGAGCCACCATGAAGAAGAACGGTTCGCCGTCGATCGTACCCCACATGGTCGAAATATCGCGGGTTTTGAAATTCGGAAGCGAAGGAATCTGCGTGCGGATCGGTGCGCTGCCCTCCAGCTTGAAGACATCGGGACGGTACATAAAAGCGACGTCCACACCGCGAGCTTCGGGAGAGTCGTAGTGCGAAATCCGGTAATTGCCCGGAGCCATCTTCGGCGTAGCGATGATATCTTCGAGCACCGAGCGGTTCTCCACCTCCGATACGCCGATCACGATCGGATAATCCTTATCGATACCGGCAATGTCGAAAAGCACCTTTTCGGTATTACCCAACTTCTTCGCATACTTGACAGAATTCCATTTTTTAGGTCCTTCCGGCGTGAATTCGTCGTCATTGACCTCGGGATCGTTGATCGTATCGAAAAAAGTTCTCCAAGTTGTAAAAGACCACCTTGTACGGTTTCTGCGCGAAACAGCAGGCTGCGAACAGTAAGGCCAGTAGTCCTGTAAAAATCAGTCGTTTTTTCATAAGTCAAATTAGTTTTGGATTCCCCATTGGCTCGGAGAGTTTTGTGCCTTTACGGATTCCGCAGCCGACTCGGGAATATTGGGAAAGAACGTAAAGCCGGTCTTCTTTTCAATCTCCGCCACGCTCATGCAAATGGACGCAGGCGGCTGAATATCGCCGTAGCTCTTCTGATCCACCCAAAATCCGATCGCCTTCAATTCATCGGCCGAACAATCCGCGATACGTTTACCGGTCGTACCGGTGCGCGTGCGAAGCAATACCTTGAAATAATTCGTCGGGACCGGACAAACTTTCCCGTCACGGTCGGTCGTCGTCGTATTGGTATTGGCATAATAGCAACCGGTCACCACATAAAGCGTGTCGCTGCATATCTGCGCACGCACCTTGGCTTCGAGATTGGCCCACATATCCTGGTTGAGCCGGTTGAGCTGCGGCGTCATATTGGTCGCATAAAACGTCTGGAGATTCAACTCCCGCGTAGCCGTACGGTCCGCCGAAGGGAGCTGATGTCCCCGGTCGTAACTGCCCCGATAGGAACCGGCCGCGAGGTTGGGCTGCCAGGAATAATCGACCTTCGGATCGTACTGAAAATCGTCGGTACGGTCTATCGACCCCCTATATACCGAATGCAGCGGATAAGCCACCCAATGCGCCACATGGAGCGTTTTGTCGTAGCAGAACGAATAGTTGCGCACGGTGCGGTTATTGAGCGAAGCGAAGTGGCTGACGTAAACGAAATTCTCATCGACTCGCTTTTCCGGCAATTCGGTCCAGGCCTTCGCATGACCTTCATCGTAGGGATCGTTGGTCGAAGAGGCCGAAAACTGCGTCAGCACGAGCACCTGCGGCTCTCCGCCGAAAAATTCGAATTCGATGGTCGCCGAACGTTCCCCGCTCCCGGTATTCCGCGTATAATAGACGTCCAGGATATTGCTGATGTTCGAACTCTGTACGGTGCCCTCCTTCACGAGGACCGTCGGATCGTTGAGCCTGAACGAGCACCAAGCACCTCCGTCCTTGATTTCGGCACGCCATCCGGCGCCGACAGGTCCCTCAATCTGTATGGCGGCCGAACCCTCCGCAGCTCCGACCGTCGAAGAGGTCCGCCATACGGCAGAACCCCAAAAATCGTCCGTATCGTCGCCGCAAGCTACGACAGAGAGCGCAATCATCGTCAGGAACAGCCATTTCCATCCCTTCTCACAATATCTGAACATCGACATCATCGGTAAACTATAAAAAACTATCCGAGAAACCAAACTCTTGGAGGGGATGATCCCTCCAAGAGTCGGTATCCAGCATATTAAAAACTATTTGGTAATCTCGAACGATTCGATATACAAGGCTCCGACCTTATTATTGTCGAGCACAAAGGAATCAGCACCCAAACCGGCCAGATCGTACTCATGTACATACTCTCTGTAACCGCTCTTATCCGTGTATGTTTCCACAGGAGTTTGAGCAGCCCCGGCAACGGTCATCGTATATCCCGGGTTGTAGTAGCTGCCACTCTTATTCGGATACGACCGGAAAACGATCTTGATCTTCGACATCCCGTCGATCGACGTCACGTTTTGCAGCTTCGCCTGTTTAGCCGCATCGGAGTCATTACCCTGCATCTGAATGATCGAGCCGTTGGAAGCGGGCGATTCACAGATTTTCACACCCGTGAACTCGATACCGCCAACGGTCCAACTAACCCAAGTACTGGGCGTAGCGACAACCTGCGAACCGTAACCATTGGTCGGGAGATCCGCATTATCCGCCTTAATATCCGTGATCGAGAACGCAACGACCTCACCGGTTCCTCCGCCGCCGGCACCGAGCAATGTAACAGGCACATCCTTGCTGTTACCGTTAGCCAACGTGATGGTCAGCGTCTGATTAACGGGCTGCGTACCGGTATTCGGATCGGCTTTGACCGTCACGGTCAGGCCATCGACCGTAGCGCTTCAGGGGGGGGGTCAGTCCGCTTACGCTAAGTTGGTTGTCACCCTGGTTGATAACAGAAACCGTGAGCGTCTTCTCGCCTCCCGCTGCCTCGAAGGAGAGGCTGGCCGGAGTTACCCCCGTAATCATCGGGGTCGAGCTGTCGCTGAAAGCGGCCACGTCGTCCAGATTGCGCGGAACGAGCTGGGAATTATTCTTATATACGGCAGCCAGACCGGAGATATTACCCGTAGCGGCCTTGTAAGGAACATCGAGGAACACGCTCGGGTTCTTTTCATCGCTCTGCTTGCAGAATACGGTGAACTTGGCTCCATCGGCAGTGAAAGTATGCGAAGAGAGTGCGCTGGCGCTCGCCCAAACACCTGCCTGGGCAACCGACGCATTGGCGATCGTCACGGCCATACCCTGATATTTCGCCAGATCCGCAGCAGCGATCGTCGCCGTGGGAATCGAAGTCACCGTACCGGTCTTCTCGACCTTGCACCAAGTCGCTTCCTTAGCGCCCGTCACTTCGTACATACCACTGTAATTTACCACCTTGGCAAGTCCTTTATAAAGGGTTACGCGCACCTTGTCACCCTTGTTCAGACCGAGCGTCGAAGGTTCTACGACTGCCGTAGAGCGTGATGCCGTTACCGGCCTCCGTCGCATTCTCGGTAGCGAGGATCAGGTTGTTGAAGGTATAGTTGCCGCCGGCCACGTCGTTCATCACTACAGCGTCCAGATAACGATCTGCATTGGCATCCACCGGAGCTTCCGTAGTAGTCATCTGTGCGATCAGCTCGGGAATGGTAATGGCCGTAGCCTCACCCGGATCGGGCGGAACCACACCGCCTTCGAGATCGACCTCCTGACCGCCGTTGCCCTCGACGAGCTGTACGTCATCGATTGCGAATACCGACGCCAGATCGGCCGTGAAACGGATCGAAAGCTGGCCGACAGCCTCCTTGAGCGTGAAATCTACGGCGAACTGTACCCAGTAAGGATCGGTCGTATCGCTGCCGCCGATCTTCTCGTAAGTCAGATTGCCCGACCAGTCGGTTCCGTTACCTACGGCAACGTGGAACGATTCGGGTTTGAAAATGTTGTCGTAAGTACCGCCGTTACTCTGCGAATAAGCACCGCCGAAGATGATCCGGTAGTTGGTCTTGCCCGCAGGCATCGTAATAGTGTTGATGTCGAAAGTCGCAGGTGCCGAACCGAAGAAAATCTTGTTCGAGCCCGAAGCACCGTCGTAACCGCCGCTGAGCTTACCGGAAGTACGCACCGATACGTTCGCAGAGGTATAGGTCACCGTCGAATTACCCGTACCGGAAGCATTCTGCCATGCATCGGTCTGATCGAGGAACGGCCATTTATTATCGACCTTCTCGGCAGGCGTCTTGTCGAAATTGTTCTCGTAAATCGCATCGCCGCTCGGATCGGGAGGCACGACACCGCCGCCCGCCAGATCGATCTCCTCGCCGCCGTTACCGGTCATCAGCGTGATATCGTCCAGACGGAACTTCGAAGATGCTTTCGCCTCGAACTTGATGTAAAGCGTCGAAGTCGCATTCTTGAGCGTAAAGTTCTTGGTTGCAAATACCCAGTAAGGATCGACCTGATCACCGTCGTTTACCTCGTAAGACAGCGGAGTATAGTCCGTTCCGTTCGCACTGAGATAAACCACGAAGTTGTCCTTGTTGAAATTATTGTCATTGTTATCACCGTCGTAATACTGTCCGCCGAAAGTCAGCTTCAGATTGGTCTGGTCGGAGGCGAGCGTTATGTCTTTAACCGTAAAGGTTGCCGGAGCCGAGCCGAAGAAGATCACGTTCGGACCCGAAGCACCGTCATAAGCACCCGCACTGCTCTTACCGGAAGCGCGGATCGAAGTATTCACGCCCTCGTAGGAAACCTTCGAAGCCCCCTCGCCGGTGGTGTTCCAACCCGTATAGTCGGCAACCAACGGATACGGGTTCGCAACGGACTCGCTACCTGCGGTTTCGTTGAAGATGAGCGTCGGCGGCACCACTTCGCCCTGAAGCACATTGACATCCTTCTGAATCAATGCACCGTAGGAGTTGTAAACCTCGAAAGTCACCTTGGCCGATTGACCGATGTTCGAAGCGGGTACCGTAACGGTCACGGCAGCGTCGCCCTCGCCTTCGGTAGCCGAAAGGCGCACCCAAGTCTGTTCGTCCTCGACGATAGCACGCCAGGGACGGTTCGTTTCAACGATAAAAGTACCGTTGTACTCATCTGCGGGCTGTCCCTCCGCATCGAACGTCAGGTTCTCCGGCGTGACGTTCAGATAGGGAGCGCCCATGTCGTCATTGTCGTCGGTACATCCCGCGAACACCGCCACGGCGAACACGGTCAATGCACTGAAGAGCAATTTCCAAATGCTACTCTTTTTCATAAACAATTAAATTTTAGAGTGATATAAAAATAGGTTAAAAATAACTTCATCGTCTTGCATATTTACTCAAGGCCACTTATTCTTAAACTTTTTGTAAAAATACTATTTTTTCCTGTTTCGACAATAATTCGAACACTATTTTCGTATTACAATCCCGTTAAATCAAATATAACGACACACCGGATTTTTATTTCGTATCAAAAACCCCACCAAACCGTATTCTTTCCCGGCAAAATAAACACAAAAGGCGTGCAGTTTTGACCGCACGCCTTTTTTCCGAGAAATACGTCCGGTCAGCGAATCCGGTCGAGCGACCGCACCAGCTTTTCGTCCCGGAAGATCGCCCGCAAAGCCAGCAAGTCGAAAACCAGGCAGACCAACGGGAAAACGAGCGAAATTTTAAGGGTATGGGAGTAAAATTCACTGTCCGCGAAGTAACGGTTGCAAAGGTAGAAATAGATTCCCATCATCGCCCCGGCACCGATGAGGAGCACCAACTCGACGGCACATAACCGGATCTGCACCAGACGGCGCTTGAAAAGGAAAATCGTCACCAACGGCACCAGACAGGCGGCAACCAGAACAACCCCCAGATACACCGTCGGCAGCAACGTGATGCCGGCGGCATCCTTCAGGCCGAAAGCGGTCAGCGTACAAGTGTCCGCCCCAACGGTGAAATCGACCAGCGGCAGCCACAAGGCCAATCCCGTCAGTACGACGACCAGCAACAGATACAGAGTCTGAATACGTTGAATCATATAACTTCTATTTTGTTTATGCGAACCTCTTCGAATCCTGCCGAAAATCGCAGGCTCTGCAAGGTTTATTGATTATCCAATGTTTTTTCGATCAGGTATTTATTACGGTCCGCGGCATTCCGGTCGATCAACTCGCCCAGGAATCCCGCCAGGAATAACTGCACGCCGAGCACGACAGCCAGCAGTGAAAGATAGAAAAGCGGCTGGTCCGTTACGGCCCGCACAGGCAGGTCATGGCACTGTTTATACAACTTGACACCGATCACCCACGCCGTCGTACAGCCGCCGAAAAGGAACATCAACGTTCCCAGGCTGCCGAAAAAGTACATCGGCGAACGACCGAAACGCGAGAGAAACGAAACCGTAATGAGGTCCAGATACCCTTTCACCATCCGCTCCATACCGAATTTCGAATGACCGTACTTGCGGGCGCGATGCTCGACGACCTTCTCGCCGATCCGCTTGAATCCGGCCTGTTTTGCCAGAATCGGAATATAACGATGCATCTCGCCATAGACTTCGATCGCCTTGACCACCCGGCGGCGGTAGGCCTTCAGTCCGCAGTTGAAATCATGCAGTCGGATTCCCGAAACGATGCGGGCCGTCCAGTTGAAAAACTTGCTCGGCCACCGCTTCCCCGCCGGGTCATGACGCTTCTTTTTCCAGCCCGACACCAGATCGTACCCCTCGTCGAGGACCATATGCCGCAGAGCCGGAATCTCGTCCGGCGAGTCCTGCAAGTCGGCGTCCATCGTGAAAACCACCTCGCCGCGTGCTTCGGCGAAACCGCAATACAGAGCGGCGGATTTGCCGTAGTTGCGAGCGAACTTGATCCCCCGCACCGCCGCAAACCGCTCGTGCAGACTCTCGATCACGCGCCACGAACCATCGCCGGAACCGTCGTCCACCAGGATTACCTCGTAAGACAAACCCTCGCCGCGAGCTACGCGGTCGATCCATTCGACCAGCTCCGGCAGGGACTCTTCCTCGTTGTAAAGCGGAACGACGACCGATATGTCGAGCGTAGCATCCATCGTTCTTCTACTCTTCGGATTGAGGACCGAAAGGCCGGGGTGCACGCGCCAGGATACCGGCCAAAATAAGCCCTAGGACGAGGCCGACGATCAGGTTGCCCCAGATCGAAGCCCATACGGTAGCCAGAATGGAAGGCTCCGGCGCCTCCTGTATGGTTTTCAGCATTTCGGCGAATACGCCCTCCATCGACGCAGGAAGTTTTCCGTCCTCGGCGAACCGGATCAATGCGGAAGTATATCGGTCGATATACTCCGAATATCCGATGAAAACACTGCGATAGAGGTATTCCACCACCCCCTTGATCAGGGCCGACGACAGAATCAGGGCCAGAATGAAACCCAGGCCGCGGCTCAAAGGAAATCCCTGTTCGTGACCGTACTGTTCACGGCGGCGCTTGGCGAAACGGTAAAGCAGCGCGATATAAACGACTGCGGCCAAGATCCACACCAGCCCCATCGTCGAAAACCATCCCGACAACATCAAGGACTGCTCTATAACGAAAGCCACGGACATGACCAGTCCGATGATCGCTCCGTACTTGCAGACCTCGTTCCAGAATTTGAACTTTGTCATTCTTCTTCTATTTTTAGCATATGTTTATTCCCGCAATATACCTTTACCTTCCCGCAAAATCTCCGGCTCACCGCCCGTCAGATCTACGACGGTCGTCGGCACCGCATCGCCCGCACCTCCATCGATCACCAGCTCTACGTCCCGGCCATACCGCTCGTGGATCAACTCCGGATCGGTCATATATTCGGTCTCCTCGTCATCCAGCACGGAAGAGGTCAGCAGCGGAGCTCCCAACCGCTCGACGATGGCCCGAGGAATCAAATTGTCCGGAATGCGGATCCCAATGGTACGGCGCCGTTCGAGCGCCTTGTGCGGCATACGCGACGATGCATCCAGCAGGAAGGTGAAAGGCCCCGGCAGATTTTGTTTCAGCAACCGGAACTGGGCGTTATCCACCCGGCAATAGTCGGCAATCCGCCCGAGCGAATCGAACACGACGGAAAACGTCGTGAGATCCTTCCCCTTGATCCGGCGCAGCCGCTCGACGGCCTTCGCCGAACGGATCGAGCAGCCGAAGGCATAGACGCTGTCAGTCGGATAGATCACCACGCCGTCCCTTTCGAGCAGGTTCACCACCCGGTCGATCTCCTTCTCGGAAGGATTCTCGGTATAGATTTTAACCAACATAGGGAGGGCAAATATACGGAAATTATTTAATATTCCGACGATTCAACTCCGCACTATAAGCCCGGGCATTAGCCAGATGTTCGCCGTACGTGCGGGCGAAACTGTGATAACCGTCGAAAGTCGGGCGGGCACAGAAGAAGAGATAGTCGTGATTCTCGAAGTTCAGCACCCCGTCGATCGCAGCGACCGAAGGCATCGCGATCGACGACGGCGGCAACCCCTTGTTCAGATAGGTGTTATACGGCGAAGGGGTTCTCAAGTGCTTGTGCAGAATCCGGCGAAGCGAAAAATCCTGCAACGCATATTTGACCGTCGGATCTGCCTGCAAAGGCATCCCTTTCCGTAAGCGGTTGATATAAACTCCCGCCACACGGGGCATTTCGTCGGCCTTGTTGGTCTCTTCGGTGACGATCGAAGCCAGCGTCATCACCTCGTCCCGGCTCAAACCGCTGCGTCGGCGGGCGGCATCCCGCTCCGGAGTCCAGAAACGGTCGTACTCCTTGCGCATGCGGCGCACGAAATCCTCGGGCGAAACCGTCCAATAAAATTCATAAGTATTGGGGATAAAGATCGAAAAGAGCTGCAGGCTGTCGGTCCCGACCTCCCGGGCGAGCTGCGGGTCGGTCAGCGCCCGCATCAGCTCCGCAGAATCGGCATCGAGCTGGCGGGCCAGCCGCGAAGCGAGAAAAGCGCGGGTACGGGCATAGTTGAGCGTAACGCGCACGGGCGTCTGCATCCCCAGTTTGAGCATCCGGGCGATTTCGACGACGTTCATTCCCGGTTCCAGTACGTAGTGCCCCGGTTTGAAGGAGCGCTCCAGCTCCAGACGGCCGGCATACCGGTCAAAAGCCCAGTGATGGTCCGTACGGGGACGCAGAGAGTCGAGCAGCCCCGGGTAGTCCGTGCGGGCGCTTATATAAAGGTCGCTCCGCTCCCGGACGGCATCTCCGAAAAACTGAAAGATGAAAACCAAAGCCACCGTTGCCCCGACTGCAACCGCAGCAATAAACACGACAAGCAATCTTTTTTTCGCCGTCATTCTCTTCATTCATTAACTCTCTGCCGCTCTGCTCTCCAAATCCGATCCAGCCGGCTCTTTCGATACCCCGGCTCTCGAAAAACAGCGACAAAATCGCAGATAATTCCTATTTTCTTTGCAAAGATACAAAAAATTCGTACTTTTGCGCTGGGGTAAGTCTTATACGACCAGCTCCCACAGACTCCCCCAGGTGAGGAATCAAGCAAGGGTATGTGGTCGTAGCGGTGCGATATAAGTAGCTTACCCTTTTTTTGTGTACCCGCCCATTTCCGGCCGACTTCAAAAACCGTCGATACCAATTCAGGGAACAATCATAAGCAATACCGGGAAATACATATTTCCCGGTATTGCTGTATTCCTTTCGTTTCAGCATCGAATCGAGCAACGAAACCTCTGCGGGACAAATATTATAATACGAATAATATTCAGCGCTGCAAATATCCGACTTACTAAAAATCAATTGATTTTCGGCAAAAACGATCAGTTGTTAGCCAGCGCGATCGCAGCGATCGCCTCCACCACGACCGGACAGCGCAAGGCGATGCAGGCGTCGTGCCGCCCTTTGACGACGAACTCTTCCATCCGTCCCGTCGCAAAATTGAACGTATATTGTTTCTTCGCGATGCTGGAAGTAGGTTTGACAGCGACGCGGAACACCACGGGATTGCCGTTCGAGATACCACCGTTGATTCCGCCCGCCCCGTTGGTAGCGGTTTTTCCCTCTCCGTTCACAAAACAGTCGTTATGCTCCGAACCTTTCATACGGGCTGCGGCGAATCCGTCGCCGAACTCGATGCCCCGCACCGCCGGAATCGAAAATGCCAGGTGAGCCAATTGCGATTCGAGCGAATCGAAGAACGGCTCGCCCAATCCGACGGGCACCTTGTCGCAGGTACACTCGATGACCCCGCCTACGGAATCCAACTCCCGGAGCGTGCGGTCGATCAGCTCGTCCCAGAGCGTCGGGGCACCCTCGGCGCCCAACTCCCTCCCCGGCTCGCAATTCAGCCGCTCGCGGGGAATACCGCCCAGCTCGGTGATCCGGGCCCGGATTTCGATCGGGCCGATCATCTTCTTGGCCACGACTCCGGCCGCCACCAGCGTCAGCGTCAGCCGCCCCGAAAAATGGCCGCCGCCCCGCAGATCGTTGAAGGCACGGTATTTCCGTTCCGCCACGAAATCGGCATGGCCCGGACGGGGCGTCGCGCGAAAGTCCGAATAGTCGCCCGAACGGGTATTGCTGTTGCGGAATACGATCGTGAGCGGAGCACCCGTAGTGTGCCCGTCGCAGACGCCGCTTACGATCTCCGGCAAATCGCTCTCCTTGCGGGGCGTGCTTCCCTTCGCACCGCTGCGGCGACGGTCGAGATCCGCGAGGAAATCCTCGCGCGAAAGCGGCATGCCCGCAGGCACGCCGTCGAGCACCACGCCGATCAGCGGACCGTGCGACTCCCCGAAAATCGAGAGTCTGAATTTTGTTCCGTATGAATTCATAGCCAATTAAATTTCTTCGAGTTTACTTCAGTCGTCCGGCCCGTTCATCGTTTCCGCGCTTCGCCGCACGGAAAGCGTTCTTTCCGCCGGAACGGAAATACCATCTGCCCGCCCCGCTACTCCTGCCGGGCGAGCAGATCGAGGAACGAAGGAAACGACTTGTCGATGCACTTCACGTCGTCCAGCCGCACCGGCTCCGGCGTGAACAACCCGGCGACGATCAGGCTCATGGCAATCCGGTGGTCGTTGTGCGAACGGACATCTCCTCCATGCAACGGCCCGCCCGTAACGAACATCTCGTCGCCCCGGATGTCGATCCGCGCCCCCAGCGTCCGGAACTCGGCATAGATCGTTTCGGCCCGATTGCTCTCCTTCTGCGTCAGACGTCCGACACCCGCGATACGGCTCGTACCGTCGCAATGGGCAGCCAGCACCGCAAGGATCGGGAACAGATCGGGGCAATGCGTGGCATCGACCTCGAAAGCCTTCAGCCGCCGGCCGGTCGCAGTAACGGAGATGTTCTGCAAATCTCCCGGCATATCGCCCCTTGCGGATGCGTCCGCAGGCGCGACGCTCACATCGGCACCGCACGAACGCAAGATGTCGAGTATCTTTTCATCGGCCTGCAGCGAATCGAGCCGCATATTGCGCAGCGTAATTCCCTCGGTCCGCCCCAGCGACGAAGCGACGGCTCCGGCCACCGCGAAATAGGCGGCAGAACTCCAATCCGCCTCCAGGAAGACGTCCGAAGGACGGTACTCCTGCCTGCCCGGTACCGAAAATACGATTTTCGAAGGCGTCCCGCCACACACCCCGTCGTAAAACGCCTCCCTGTTGAGTCGGACACCGAACCGAGTCAGCGTCCGCAAAGTAAGCTCCAGGTAGGGAATGCTCGACGGCTCGGTTACCGTCAGCACGGTCGCATCCTGCAACAACGGCAAAGTCATCAGGAAACCCGATACGGTCTGCGAACTCTCCCGCCCCGAAAAGGAGATCTCACGACGGGTAATACCGCCCTCGATCCGAAACGGAAGATACCCCTCCTCACGGGCAGAACAATGCACGCCGGCTTCGCGCAGTGCGGCGACCGCCTCGTGCAGATTGCGCTTCAGAATACTGCCATGCCCGGAAATTTCCACCGGGGCACCGCCGTTCAAAGCGGAAATATGGGATGCCAGCGGAGTCAACAGCCGCGTGAGCAGCCCCGATTCGCCGGTTTCGATCTTCGTGCAACGTCCCAAGCGCTCCGCTCCGACACCCTCGATATGCAGCGTCGTACCGTCCGACGCAATCCGGCAGCCCATACCCCGGATGACCTCGACGGCTCCGACTATATCGTTGCAAGGGGCGTAATTGGCGAGCCGGCTCTCTCCCGCAGCCAGCGCAGCAGCCAGCACAGCCCGCTGGGCCACGCTCTTGGAACAAGGAACGGCAACCGTCGTCCGACGGAACTCGCGAAATCCCTCGAAAGGATAATTTTCGGCCGAAAGCAGCCGCTCCATCTCCTCGCGGGTATATTGCCCCGACGCCGTGGCGTTGGATGCTCCAGCTGAAACATACGTATAAGGCGCCCCCAGCTTCAGGCAGAGCAGACGGGTGAATTTCCCGGCTTCGCCCATCGAAAAAGCGACCAACTGCGGACGCTCCGCAGCGGCGGCACCCTCGAAAAGCGCTCCGTCGGCTTGCAGGTCATACAAACGCATCGTACGGGCGGCATCCGAAATATTCCGGGCCGTCGTGACGATCTTCACCAGATCGGCCCCCTTCGTGCGACACAGCCGGGCGATCCCCTTCAGCTCGTCGAGGGAGGGAGTTCCCTCGAAATCGTGGAACGAAACGATCAGCCGGCACCCGTACTCGCGGGCGAGCGTACGAATATATTCCAGATGCTCGTCGGGCGCTTCGATCTCTATATCGACATAACGCGCCCCTCTGCGGATCGCCGCCGCGAGCTGCTCGCGGGCGAACGCCTCGGAAGAGTTCGCAATCCGGCAGGTGGCAATCAGGTTCGGCCGAATCTCCACGAGCCGCTCGACCTCTTCGACCGAAAGACGGCAAAGGTCCGCCCGGAGTTCGGCCATTTCACACGATTCGAGGATCGCCCGGCAATCCCCGAAACTCTTTTCCTGTACGCTAACGCAGATCACGGGCGACCTCCTCCAACTGTTTTAACGGAATCGCACGATCCACCACCTCCCCCACCGCACGAGGCAGGATGAAATGAATGGCATCGCCCTCCACCTTCTTATCTTTTTCCAACGCTTCCAGCAAAACACCGATAGCTACGGGCGACTGGGTGGGAAGCCCGACCTTCTTCAAATCCTCCGCCAGACCGACCGCCAGTCCCGCCGGGGCGAGTCCCAGCCGTTCGGACACCCCGGCAGCCAGCACCAGACCGATCGCCACGGCTTCGCCGTGCATGATCGGACAATTTTTCTCGATGGCGTGAGCGAAGGTATGCCCCAGATTCAGCAAGCGCCGCTCCCCCTTCTCGAAAGCATCCCGCTCCACTACGGCACACTTGTATAACGCCGTTTTGCGAATGATTTCGGTAAGCTCCTCCTGCCCGTACACACATTCGCCCCCGCAACAGGTTCCCGCTTTCCGCAAGTGGGCCTCCATCCGGGCGAAATAATCCACGGCCTTGCGATAGTATTCCGCATCGAACAGGATGAAAGTCTTCAGGACTTCGGCGATTCCGGCCCGGAACTCCCGGGGCGAAAGCGTCCGCAGCGCATCGGTGCAGATATAGATCCATTCAGGCTGGGTGATCGTACCGACCATATTCTTATAGGCATGGAAATTCACGCCGTTCTTACCCCCGATCGAAGCGTCCACCTGCGCCAGCAGCGTCGTAGGTACGAAACCGAACCGAATACCCCGTTTGTAAACCGACGCCGCGAAACCGCAGAGGTCGGTCGTGATGCCGCCGCCCACGCCCACGAGAAACGAGCTCCGGTCGGCTCCCCGCTCCAGCAACTGTTCGATAATATATTCTACCGTAGCGAAGGTTTTAACCTTCTCGGAGGTCTGGATCGGAATGAGTTCATACCGTTCGAAAAGGCCGAAAAAGGGCTTCAGGTTACTGTCGATAACGACGAAAACCCGTCGGCCCTGCGGAATCAAGGCATCCAAACCGCTGAAATCGGATGATATATGAAGATTGCTCACGTTTATTCGAATTGTTTGTCCCGACAAATTTAGGAATTTTATGCCCGAAATAAAAAAAGCGAAAAAAATTTTGTCATTTTCCGAAAAATGCGATACATTTGTCCCGTTAAATATCCTGGATGGATATTCGACGACAAAAACGATATGCAACACGTTCAGTTTACATACTCCTATTATTATTACCTTTATTCGGGCCGAGTAAAGGCGGGAGTTTGCGTGTTGTAAAGTTCGATCGACAGAATTACGAATTTAGATCATAGCTCCTGCCTTGAGGCGGGAGCTTTTTTGTTTTCAGTATGAAAAAACAACAACCTGCGGAGCTTGGCGGCTCCGAAGAAACGAAACCGGCAAAACCGACCGTCACCCCGGCCCGCCGGATGGAAAACGTCGAGGAGTACTACTTCTCCGTGAAACTGAAAGAGGTGGCCCGGATGAACGAATCCGGCACACGCGTCATCAACCTGGGGATCGGCAGCCCGGACCTGCCCCCGTCGGCCGAAACCGTGCAGGCGCTCTGCCAGGCGGCAGCACGGCCCGACACGCACGGGTACCAACCTTACGTAGGTATTCCGGAACTGCGTGCGGAGTTCGCCCGGTGGTATAAGAGATGGTACGGCGTGGACCTGGACCCTGCCAACGAAATCCTGCCCCTGATCGGCAGCAAGGAGGGTGTGATGCACATTTCGCTGGCCTTCCTGAACGAAGGCGACGGGGTACTCATACCCAATCCGGGCTATCCGACCTACGCCTCGGTGTCGAAGCTCACCGGCGCCCGCATCCTGCCCTACGCCCTGAAAGAAGAGAACGACTGGCAGCCCGATTTCGAAGCGCTGGAGAAAATGGACCTGTCCGGTGTGAAACTGATGTGGTGCAACTACCCCAACATGCCTACGGGAGCCAACGGTTCGCGAGAGCTGTTCGAAAAACTCGTCGCCTTCGGCCGCAGGCACAACATCGTGATCTGCCACGATAACCCGTACAGCTTCATCCTGAACGACCGCCCGTTAAGTATTTTGAGCGTACCGGGAGCCAAAGAGATCTGCATCGAACTCAACTCCATGAGTAAAACCTTCAACATGCCCGGCTGGCGTATCGGAATGGTGGCGACCAATTCCCGGTTCCTGGAGTGGATCCTGCGCGTGAAGAGCAACATGGACTCCGGGATGTTCCGCCCGATGCAACTGGCCGCCGTCGAAGCGCTGAAAGCCCCCGACAGCTGGTACCAACGGATGAACGAGGTATATCGCCGCCGACGCGCACTGGCGGCCCGGATTCTGGAAACCCTCGGCTGCGATGTCCGCGACGACCAGGTGGGAATGTTCCTCTGGGGACGGGTGAACGATACCCTCGCGGCGCAACTCACGGCTGCCGGGGAGTGCCCGAACGGTGTCGGGGAAGCCATCTGCAACCGGGTGCTGTACCAGTCGCGAGTCTTCGTCACTCCGGGCTTCATCTTCGGCTCGGAAGGGCGGAACTACATCCGCATCTCGCTCTGCTGCAACGAGGAGATGTTGCAGGAGGCACTCGACCGGATCACGACGACCCGAACAAAACAGAATCAGTAAACAGAATATAAACAGACCGGATTCGCCGGTTACAGCCGGCGATCGCAAAATCAACAACGACAATGAAAATGGAAATAGAACCGCTCACTTTTCCGGGCGTGGATCCCAAACGTCCGATGATTATCGCAGGCCCTTGCAGCGCGGAGAGCCGTGAACAGGTACTCAAAACCGCCTCCGAACTGGCCGCCCGGGGCGTAAAGATCTTCCGGGCCGGTATCTGGAAACCCCGCACCAAGCCGGGCGGCTTCGAAGGCATCGGCGTCGAAGGCCTTCCCTGGATGAAGCAGGTCAAGCAGGAAACCGGCATGCTGGTAGCCACCGAGGTCGCCACCCCCGCCCATGTTTTCGAAGCCCTGAAAGCCGGCATCGACATCCTCTGGGTCGGTGCCCGCACCGTCACCAACCCCTTCGCCATGCAGGAGCTGGCCGACGCATTGAAAGGCGTAGATATCCCCATTCTGGTAAAAAACCCCGTCAATCCCGACCTGGAACTGTGGGTCGGCGCGATCGAACGGCTCTACAACGCCGGACTCCGACGGCTGGGCGTCATCCACCGGGGATTCAGCTCCTACGAGAAAAAAATCTACCGCAACGCTCCGCTCTGGCATATTCCGATCGAACTTCGCCGCAGGTACCCCAACCTCACCATCTTCTGCGACCCGAGCCACATCGGCGGTAAACGCGAACTGGTAGCTCCTATCTCGCAGCAGGCGCTCGACCTGAACTTCGACGGACTTATCATCGAATCCCACTGCGATCCCGACAGTGCGCTGAGCGATGCGGCGCAGCAGGTGACGCCCGAAGTGCTGGACTACACGCTGCAACTGCTCGTGGTGCGCGACAATGCCCAAACCACGGAGAACATCAGCATCCTGCGCCGCCAGATCGACGAGGTCGATGAGCAACTGTTGAGCCTCCTCGCCAAGCGGATGCACATCTCGCAGGAGATCGGCACCTACAAGAAGGAGCACAACATGCCCATCCTGCAAAATAAGCGTTACGATGAAATCCTGGACAAACGCGGCAAAATGGGGCAATCGCTCGACCTCGACCCGGAATTCATTTCGGAAATCATGAAGGCGATCCACGAAGAGTCGGTAAAGGTCCAGATGGAAATAATGAAATAACGACGTTCCCGATAAGCGAAGACAGCACCGAATTTATTCGGATTATGCCGTGCGAAGAAAACGAAGAAGCGATTCAATGTTTTCGGCAAACGGGGACGGAAGTTGCCGACGGCCTCTGCCGAGCGAAAAAACGAAGAATGAAATAGAACAATCCCCGGGCGGTCCCATGCCGCCCGGATCATCAAAAAACATAAACAAACCGATATATGCGCATACTGATTTTGGGAGCGGGAAAGATGGGCTCCTTTTTCACCGATCTGTTGAGTTTCAACCACGACGTAGCCGTCCTCGAAAAAGACCCTCGGCGGATGCGATTCATCTACAATGCCCAGCGCTTCACCTCGCCCGAAGAGATCGCCGACTTCCGGCCTGAACTGCTTATCAACTGCGTAACGCTGAACGCCACGCTCCAGGCATTCGAGGAGGTATTTCCCTATCTGCCGAAAGAGTGTATCATCTCCGACATCGCCTCGGTAAAGACCGGGTTGCAGGAATTTTATGAGAAATCGGGATTCCGGTACGTTTCGACCCACCCGATGTTCGGCCCCACGTTCGCCAACCTGGGCAACCTGCAAACCGAAAACGCCATCATCATCAAGGAGTCGGACCACATGGGCAAAATCTTCTTCAAGGACCTCTACGGTTCGCTGAAGCTCAACGTCTGCGAATACACCTTCGAGGGGCACGACGAAGTTGTGGCCTACTCCCTCTCGGTGCCGTTCGCCTCGACTCTCGTATTCGCCTCCATCATGAAGCACCAGGATGCCCCCGGCACCACCTTCAAGAAACACATGGCCATCGCCCGCGGACTGCTCTCCGAAGACGACTACCTGCTGACGGAAATCCTCTTCAACCCCAAGACGCCCGCACAGATCGACAACATCGTCGCCACGCTGACCCGCCTGTCGAAGATCATCGACAAAAAGGACAGCGGGGAGATGAAGCGGTTTCTGGACGGAGTCCGGAAAAACCTGGAGTAAAAATCGTACTCCATAAAAAACGGCCGGTATGTTACCGGCCGTTTTTCATATCGGGTCGATCCGCTAAAAACTCAACTTCACACCTGCCGTAAATCCGGCGCTGTACTGCGGAAACGTACTCCAGTCGTAAATCCGGCGGTTGCAAAGATTGTGACCTTCGGCGAATACCGTTACCCGCTTGGACGCGTACCAATCGACATTCAACCCCAGATCTACCGTATAGGGAATGCGCATATTCCCCACGATCCCGTCGTTCGGGAACCACGGAATCACTCGCGAAATATAGCGGTTGGACTGCAGGTCGAAAACGAGGCCGACCGAGAACTTACGATGATGATAGCGGGCCCGGATCGTACCCTCGAACTCCGGCAGGCCGATGCTCAAGGTCTGATGCTCGGTATAGGTCAGGCCCCGCCCGCCGATGGAGAACGTGAAATTGCTCACCGGACGGAACTCCAGCTCACCGTTGAGCGACATGACATTCAGCCGTCCCTGTACCAGACTGAACCCCTCATACCGGGTAGTCGGCGTATAGCAATACCAAAAGTTATGATTCTCGATGAAAGAATAGCCGACGAACAATCGGTAAATCAGCTTATCCTCGACGAGACGCCCGCTCACACCGACACGGACCGAATAGTCCACCGTATTGCGGGGCATCGGGTCCGTATAACGAGGCACGTAATAAAGATTGGTTTCCATAAGCTCCCGCATATCGTTGTGCTTCAGGGTTCCGTCCAACTCGACATAAGGTACGAAACCGCCGCCGCCCAGATCGAAACGCAAGTGAGCGTAGGGAATGAAATAATTCGCCGCATCGCGCCCCGCCACATCGTCCCGGTAGTAATCCAAACCGAACTCCATATCGACCGACCGGGCACGATAGGCATAACGGAACGCTCCCGAATAGGTCCGGTTGTAATAGTCAGAAGGAGCGGCCCAAACCGATTCGCCCTTGCGGTCGCCACCCCACCGGCCCTCGAATCCGGCCCGGAAGACGAGCGTATGGCGGCCGAAACGTCGTCCAACGGCGGCATCTACCCCCAAATTCCACTCGTTTTCGTACGGATAATCCAACACCGGAACGACATTATCCTCCAGATAGAGTTTCGAATCCAGCGGATTCCACCAGTTGCCCGCCGTGACCTCGACATTGAAATTCGTCCGCGAGAGGTCGTTGAAATCGTCGCCGATCCGTATCTTTCCCTGCAAATCGCCGATCACGCGGCGATTTCCGTTGTCGAAAGTCGGAAAGTCCGGATCGGGGAAAAGGCCGTAACGGTCGATGATCCGGTTCCGGTAGCTCACCTCGCCCTCCAGCACATGACGCCCGATGTATTTCCCGGCGGCGACACCCACCCGATTGTCCATCCACAGGGCGCTATGGTCCCCGTCGGGCGTATAGGGAATCCGTCCGTACCGTCCGTCGTGGTTGATATAGCCCAACGCATAGCCGATGTCGGGATTCTGCGTCGAAACATACAGATCGAGCGCCGAATTGAGCGGATAACCCGCTCCGGCCTTCAGGTAAAAAGGCAGCGGACGGTCGAACTCCCAATAGGTGATCGTCGCAGGACGGATCGGGCGCGTGGCGAGCTGCGTTTCGAGCGTGAGCGGCGTGATCGAATAGTCGATTTCCGGCTGTATGGCCGCCGTATCGACCATATTGGGGCGCACGGCAAGTTTCGTCGCATGCTCCACGCTCGGCACATAGGCTTTGGATACTTCGACACGCTTCTCGACCTGGGCGTTGAGCACCCCGGGCACCGCAAGCAGTCCGGCGATAAACATCAGGGACAGAATAGCTGATCGCTTCATATCGTTAATTGAGTTTCTTGATTTTCTCTTTCGCTTCCGCAACGATTCCGTCATCGGCAGGAGTGTAGCCGTCCACGATACTCTGGTAGGTCGCCCGGGCCTGGAACATGTCGCCCTTCTGCACATAAATATCGCCCAGCACAAGGAAGGACTTGGCCAGCCAGAAGGCATGAGGCGTTCCCTTGTCCGAGAAATCGAGCACCAGTTTTTCGGCACGAGCCGTATCGCCGGCCCGGAACGCGGACTCGATCACCCGGTAGGCCGACTCGGCTCCCTCGGGTGTTTTCACATTGGCGCTCAAAACCTTGTAGATCTTTTGCGCGGCAGCGGCATCTCCCCGGCGATCCAGAATCCCGGCCTTCGCAAACTGGGACGCTCGCCATGCCTCGTCTCCCGCAGCGGTGTAGGATGCCACATCGTCGGCCATGGACAGAATCCGCTCCTCGTCCCCCGCCGCGATCGTCGCACGGACGTAGCCGTTCATGGCCTCGGCTTTTCCGGCAGCGGTGCTTTCGGCATCGGCCAATTTGCGGTAAGCCGCCGCGGCTTCCGTAAAGCGTTCATCGGCAAAAGTCATTCCAGCCAGCATCTTCAAAGCCCGATGCGTGTACTGATTCTGTCCCGCATCGGCCAGAGCCGCGAGCGTTTCGATCGCACGGGATCGTTCGCCCGTCTTCAGGTAGCAATCGCTCAAGCAATAGAGCGCATCGGCCGTATAATATCCCTTGGGATAATTTTCGAGATAACTGCGCAGCGACTTGGCCGCCGACGCAGGCTCGCCCGAAAGATAGATCCGGCGGGCGGCAGCGAACGAAAGCGAATCACGCGACATGGCCGTAAGGTCCCCTTCGACACCGCTCTTCCGGGCATAATCGAAATAACCGCCGGCATCTCCTTCGGAGACGTAAATATCCCGAATCCCCTGCAAGGCATCCTTGGCATCGGAGGATTGGGGAGCGGTCTTCACCACCATATCATAGTAGGAAAGCGACTTTTTCTTGTCGCCCAGGTTCAGGTAAGCCAGTCCCAACTCGGACAACGCGGCGCTCCGGTAGGGCGAATAAACATAGGTTTCGACGAAAGGTTCGAGCACTGCGGCCCCCTCGCGGTAGCGCTCCTGCGCTACGAAAGTCCGGCCCAGTTCGTAAGTCGCATCGTCGAGGTAATCTCCCCTGCCGTCGCGGATAATCTGCTGCAACGCCTTGATTTTTTCAGATGTACGTCCCAGAATACCGAGCGTAACGGCCCGCTGGTAGCGAGCGTAATCCGCTCCGTCGTCGGACGCGGCCGCAGCCTGTCCGTAATACTTCAACGCCTCGTCGAACTGGCGATCCGAATAGTAGGTGTCGCCCAGACGATTGCGGGCATCCGTGCGATAACCGTCCTGAGTGGGATACAATTCGATGAAGCGAACGAACGACTCCCGCGCCCGGGGCATATTCTCCTTCGAGAAGTGGCAATACCCCGTATTGTAGAAAGCCATCGCATATTCGGGCTCGGTTTTCGGCGCCCGCTTCAGGTAGGACTCGTAATCGCGCAGAGCAACGTCGTAATTTCCCCTGCCGTAAGCGATTTCACCCTGCCAAAAGGTTGCCAGCGCATTGTATTTGGGACTGATTCCGATACGGGCGGACTCCGCCAGATAACGCCCGGCCCCCTGCGTATCGCCCTTTTCCAGTGCGCTCAAGCCGCGGAAATAGGCGATCTTCTGCTTGGCGGCCAGCAGGTCGCCATCGGGATCGGGATAGGAAGCGATGATCTCGTATGCTTCGTCGTAATTGTGCGAATTGTAATAGGCCGCCGCCAACAGCTCTTTGGCCGTGCGTACACGGGGCGACGACGGATACTGGGCGACATAGCGGTTGAGTACCTGAATCGCTTCGTTGAAACGTCCGCCCCCCAGTTCATATTGCAATTTTCCATAATTGAACAGCGCGTCCTCGGCAATCGCGGAATCGAATTCGGCATTCGAAGCCATGGCGAACGACTGCATCGCCTGCTGCTTGTCCCCGCCGCGCAAGTAACAGTCGGCCAGGTGGTAGGAGGCGTTCTGCGTCAGAGCGTCGTCGGCTCCGCACGCCTTGCGCAGATACTCTGCGGCATCGTCGTAGCGGGCCGTACGGTAGAGGGAGAATCCGTAGAGATAATTTTCATCCCGGCCCATTTCTCCGCCGGCCTGCACGAAAGCGTCGAGGTAATCCAGCGGTTTGGAATATTCGCCCAGGCGGAACCACGCTTCGGCCATGACCCGCGAGAGTTCGGCCCGCTGGCGGGGCGATGCCCGGCGGATCAACTCTTCGCCGTTCTCGACCACGTAGCGGTAATTCCCCTGCTTGAACTCGATTTGCAGCAGGTAATAGGGCGCTACCTCCCCGTAAGCCTCGCTTTTAAGCAATCGTTCGAACCCGCTTCTGGCCCAGTCGTACTGTTCCCGCGCATAGGCGATGTAGGACTTATAATAGAGAGCGTGATCGTAAAATTCGCTTTGGGGATTGATCCGGTCGAAATAGGTCATCGCCCGATCGTAGTCATCCCGGCCGAATTCGATATATCCCATGCGCAGGTCGTACTGCTCGCGCCGGGTTCTGTCCAAAGCCCGGTAGTTCACCCGTCCGAAACATGCGAGCGCCTTATCATACTCCGACCGGCTGCAATAAAGCAACCCCTGGGCGAACCGCAGGTCGTTGTTGTAAACCGACTCGGGATAACGCTTGGAAAAGTCGGCGAGCATCGCCTCGGCATCCCGGCTGCCGAGCTTCAAGGCACAAACCGCCAACTGATAATCGATCTGCTGGAGCGTAAGCCGGTCGTCCCGGTCCGCTCCCTCGCGGGCCTTCAGCAACTCATAACGGGCATCCGTCCAGCGCCCGTGATCGAAAAGCGAACGCCCCCGCTCCAGATGCGCCCGGGTTTCCGGTGCCGCAGCATGGCTCCCGACACAAGTGAACAGGCAAATGCCTATCGACAATAAATACAGGATGTTTCTCTTCATAACGCACACACAATAATTCGAACGCAGATAGCGAACACCCGGTGGTAAGTCCGACCTGTTCAGCGCTGCCCGAGGCGCTTCCTGTCCGAATCGAAATATTTTTTCGGTAAAGATAGTGAAAGCCGAGAGAAAAATGGAAACTTGTTCCCAATTTTCCGAGGCGCATCCTATCTAAGACTATGTCAAAGATCGTGAAAGGTGAGGGCAATCGTGCGGGCTTGCACGCAAAGATTGCCGAACCGCCTCCGATCTTCTGCAAAGATAGTGAAAAGCGAGGGTAACCAAGAGAACTTGCTCTCGAAAATTGCCGAACCGAATCCTATCTTCTACAAAGATAGCGAAAGCCGGGCCCAGCGCCAAATTTATTTAGCCCCAGTCCCGTGCATTCGTTCAAATCGGAGTCATTTCCCGTAAAGATAACGATTTCCCGGGGCAGACGCACCATTTGGGAACGATTGTTGCCCGACAGAAAAGAAAAAAGAATCTTTTCGACGAACGAAGGCAAAAACCGCCTGCGTATTCTGCCGGATAAAAACAAAAAAAGAAAATTCAACCTAAAAATTTATCGTTATGATCCAACAGGTAACTATACAGATGACTTCGGCACGGACCTATGTCCTCGAAGGAAACAAGAAATGCGACCAACTAAATCCCAAAGAGCTGATGTTGCTGGCCGGCGTAACTTGCGCAGGCATGACCGCGATGGCGATCATGGAAAAGGAGCGCGTATCTCCGACCCGCTTCGAACTCAGCATATCGGGTGAACTCGACACGGAAACCGTACAATCGAGCAGCGTCTTCAAGTCTTTCCGCATCGTCTATAACGTACAATGCGAATGCGAAAACGACCAGATGAAAGTAAGCCGGGCCATCAACCTGGCCCACAAACATTGCGGCGGCGTGCAGATGCTGCGCAAGATCGCTCCGGTAGCCGACGAAATCGCGATCGTCAATACGAAATAGGCCGAAGCACTACAAATTACGAAAAAGCGACGAAAGGGCTGTGTCGAAATGAAAGTTTCAGGCACAGCCCTTAAGGATTGTCAGAATGGATGCAAGGCAAGGCATTGAGGGTAAGGGCGACAGGAATTTACTGCCGTAAATGACTTCGCCCGCATCCCGATAATGACGCAGCAGTGCGCCTTTATGACACACCGCCTTTTATCGGAAGGAATCGCCCTTCCGCATATTCTCTACTTCCGATAATACCCGGAACGTCTGTCCCGGTACTCGGCAGGTCGGGAACCCGAACTCACCCCTCGCCTCCGCAGCCCGGAGCAACCCCGGCTTCCGCGCATAGCACCGGAAATACTGACGCCCGATTCAGTCTATGTCCCGACAGTTCCGCTTGTCGGCGATTACCCCGTCGTCGAGCACGACAATACCCGTATGAGCCCGCAACATGGTCTTGAGCGTCGATCCATCGATGTTGTAGCAAGGAACCGGCGTGCTTTTCCCGAACGAATGGATGGCGTTTCCCTGCAAGGGTTCGGGCGTGATGCAGACGACATGCGCCCCTTCCTGCAACGCACGCTCCACGAGCCGCTCCAAACGATCCTCGCACCTGCGGCCGATGCAGTCGAAACGCGTCACACAGATCAAATAGAGCCGTCCCGGAGTAGCGAGCACCCGGTCGGTCACATCTTCCGCGCCATTGCGCAGAGCGAACTCCTCGATCATCGGATTCATCTCCGGTACCTCTCCCAGAATTTTCGTATCGACCCACTCCCAGACCGTATCGTCCTGCCACTCCGTATCATCGAGCGCAAACTCCCGCTCCTCCCCCGTCATGCGATTGCGATAAACCAGCACGGTCTGCAACTCTCCCTCGGGACCGGCCGCAGAAGAGGCGTGCATCTCCTCGCGGATATTCACCCCGATCTTATACGGCAGAAAATCGATCAACGGAAGATGACAATAGCAATAGAACCCCAGCCCCATCGTCAGAAGGAAGAAAAAAACCGTCAATGCGACCTCCGAACGGCGGAAGGCAAGAATCTTATCGTTCCGGTAATAAGCCCACACGACGGCCGCCATCGGCAGCAAGGCCAGGTTCTTGAAGAATGTTTCCCAGGGGAGAGTTTGATCGCCTCACCGAAACAGCCGCAGTCCTCTACCGGGATGAACGTCGCACTCAAAAAGGTAAGGATCGTAAAGAAAAGCATCGACACCAGAGCGAAGATCGACACCAGCCGGATACGCACCTTGCAAAGCAGCATGCAACCCATCATCATCTCGGCGCCGCACAGCCAAATCGAAAAAGACCATGCTGGCCGGAATCAGATAATCGAACCCGTAAATCGTGAGGTATTCGTTGATCTTGATCGACGTTCCCCAGGGATCGATCACCTTCGTAAAGCCCGACACGATGAACACGACGGCCAGCACCAGGCGGCAAACTCCGGTAATCAGGCTCCGGGCCCGTTGCGACAGCATAGGTTTCATCATTTTCGAACAGGTTATATACGATCTTTTCTTCATTTTCTCCGCAGGCATCCGCACTCGTCCGGAGTCGTTCTCATCGTTAAAACTCAAAACTTCCCGCCTTTCGGTCTGCGTCCGAGCGTCCCGCAAAGCCGTTTCGGATTGCCGACTTTTTCCGGACTCCCTTTTCGCTCAACGCTCCGCATCCGTCGGGACACGGACAAAACGACTCATCCGCTTATCGAATATACCGAACCGCCCCTCCGGGCACTTCTCCGGCATCATTCGAAAAGGCGCTCATCTCATACACTAATTCCACGCTTCGTTTTCTCCACCCGGCACAATCCACACAAATTCGGCTCTGCCCCGCTTACCGAAAACGTTGAATTGACTTCTTCGTTTTCTTCGCTCGGCAGAGACCGCTTGCGGGCTCTGCCCTCGCTTACCGAAAACGTTCTATCTCGGTGCGGATGCGGGCGAAAATCGCATTGGGAGAGTCCATCCCGCCCTGCGCATCGCTGCAATCGATAATCCGCAGGCGGTCGTCCGCAGCAGCGGCTGCACGGTAAACCTCCCGCACACGACGCTGCAAGTCGAGCGATGCCTCATGGATGTCGCGTTCCCCTTTCAGGTATTCGCGGTCGTCGCCTTCGCGTACCTCGGAGAGCTTTTTCTCCGTAAAGGCGAAAGGCACATCCAGAAACAGCGACACGTCCGGACGGGGAATTCCGTAATAGCCGAACTCCAGGTCGAGGATCCACCGCCGCAGCTCCTCCTGCCGGTCCCCGGCAGGCAATTTGGCGCACTGGAACCCCACGTTCGAATAGACATACCGGTCGAGCACGACGGCGTGGCCCGCATCGAGCCAACAGCGCAACTGCGCGGCAGCATCGGCCCGGTCACCGGCGAAAAGCAGAGCGACCAGATAAGGATCGACCTTGTCCACAGCCCCGAGTTCACCCCGCAGGAAGCGGGCGATCAGCTCGCCGTACACCGGCGCGTCGAAACGCGGAAAATGGAGAAAATGGCTCTCCACCCCCTCTTGGGCAAACATGCGGCGCACAAGTTCCACCTGGGTCGATTTCCCGGCGCCGTCCAGTCCTTCCAATACTATCAGCATATCCTTGCTATTTAAGCATCTTCACGGCCCGCTCGACCCCGGCGACCAGGGCGTCGGCTTCCGCCAGCGTATTATACATCGCGAACGAAGCCCGGCACATACCCGTAACTCCGTAATGCGTCATCACCGGCTCGGCACAGTGCTGTCCCGTACGAACGGCGATGCCGAGCTTGTCGAGGATCATGCCCATATCATAGGGATGCACCCCCTCGACATTGAACGATACGATCGCACACTTGTCCGGCGTCGTACCGTAAATCCGCAGGCCGGGGATTCGCTCCAGCCCTTCGGTAGCACGCAGCAGCAGCGCCCGTTCATGCGCCTCGACCTCCGCCGCATCGAACTGCCGGACATAGCGCACCGCTTCGCCCAGCGCGATCGCCCCCACGAAATTGGCCGTACCCGCTTCGAATTTCAATGGAACAGGTGCAAAAGTCGTCTTTTCGAACGACACCCGATCGACCATGTCGCCGCCGGAGAGAAACGGAGGCATCCAGTCGAGCAAATCCCGCTTGCCGTACAGCACGCCGATACCCGTCGGGGCATAGAGTTTATGACCGGAGAAGGCGTAAAAATCGCAGTCCAGCGCTTTCACATCGACACCGCCGTGCACGACACCCTGACATCCGTCCACCACCGCGATCGCACCGACCCGGTGAGCCTCGTCGATCACCGGACGCAGATCGGGCCGCGTGCCCAGCGTATTGGAAGCCTGCGTCACCGCCACCACGCGGGTACGGCCGTCGAGCAGCGCCGGCAGGCGCTCGGTCATCAGGCGCCCCTCCTCGTCGAAAGGCAGCACGCGGATTTCGGCACCCTTGCGCTCGGCGACAAGCTGCCAGGGAACGATATTGGAATGGTGCTCCATCTCGCTGACCACGATATTGTCGCCCGCCCGGAGAAAACGTTCGCACCATGCATACGCCACCGTATTGAGCGACGCAGTAGCTCCGGCCGTGAAAACGACCTCCTCCCGGGCTTCCGCACCGATGTACTCGGCGATACGAGCCCGGGCAGCCTCGTACATCTCGGTAGCCTCCTCCGAAAGAAAATGAACCCCCCGGTGGATATTGGCATTCGACTCCCGGTGCAGGCGATCGACCGTTTCGATCACGCACTCGGGTTTCTGCGCCGTAGCACCGCTGTCCAGATAAACCAACGGCTTGTCATACACGCGCACCCCGAGAATCGGGAAGTCCCGCCGGACTTTTTCCACATCGAACATAACGCTATATTTTATCCAAATGCCGGACAACGGCATCGGTCAATATCTCTTTCACGGCTTCGATCCGGCAGCGCCCGACCACGTCCGCCGCGAAACCTTCGATCTGCAGGCGCCGTGCCTGTTCCTCTTTCAGACCGCGCTGACGCATGTAGAGAATCGCTTCGTCCTCCATCTGTCCCACCGTCGCTCCGTGACTGCAACGCACGTCGTCGGCGTAAATTTCCAGTTGTGGACGCGCATCAATGCGCGAAGTACGGCTCAACAGAATATTACGGCACTGCTGCTGGGCATCGGTATGCTGGGCATCCGGCGCCACATAAACCAATCCGCAGAATTCACCACGGCCGGTCCCCGAAGCGACGCCCTTGATGAGCGACCGGCTCGTACAGTCCGGGACCAGATGGTTGGTACGCAGATCGACCACGCAGTGATCCTGCTCCAACGCGAGAAACAGCACGTCCAGCTCATTGGAAGCCTCCCGTCCGTTCAGATCGAACCGGTAACGCACATTCGCACTGGTGAACTGGCACGCCGTCATGCGAAACTTGCTCCCGGCAGCCTGCTCGACCTGAAAATCGACGAATGCCTCGGCCGAGAAAAGCTGGACAAGCTCCGCATCCGCCCCTTCGAGCAGCTTGATACGAATCTCCGCCTGACAGGGCTTCGTATGCAGCACGACCAGCCGGAGTGCGGCTCCGCCCGCGACCTCGACGGTCAGTTTATCGGTATCCCGCACCACCAACGGACGCGACAGGTCGCAATCCTTTCCGAGGTGCAGTTCGCGGCTCTTGACCGGCTCGAAAGCCGGGCCGCTGAAAATATCGGTCCACTCCATGGCTACTCCTTATAATCGTTGATAAGCCAGTCGTACCCCTCTTTCTCCAATTTGAGCGCCAGCGAACGGTCGCCCGAATAGATGATGTGCCCCTTGTAGAGCACATGCACGAAGTCGGGCACGATATAATCCAGCAAGCGCTGGTAGTGGGTGATGACGATCGTCGCATTGTCCGACCGGTGCAATTTGGTGACGCCCATACCGACGATGCGCAGCGCATCGATGTCCAAACCGCTGTCCGTTTCATCGAGAATCGCCAACTTCGGTTCGAGCATCGCCATCTGGAAGATCTCGTTCTTCTTCTTCTCACCGCCCGAGAACCCTTCGTTCACCGAACGGGAAATCAATTTGAGTCCAGTTCCACGATGGCGCTCTTCTCCCGCACCAACTTCAGAAACTCGGCCGGCGCAAGCGGTTTCTCACCCCGGAACTTGCGCTGTTCGTTCACGGCCATCTTCATAAAGTTGGCCATCGACACGCCCGGAATCTCCACCGGGTACTGAAATCCGAGAAACAGCCCCATGCAGGCACGCTCCTCGATGGGCAGCGACAGCAGGTCCTGCCCCAGGAAGGTCGCCTCGCCGCCCGTGACCGTGAATTTCTCGTTCCCGGCCAGCACCGAAGCCAGCGTGCTCTTGCCCGAGCCGTTCGGTCCCATGATGGCATGTACCTCGCCGGCCTTCACCTCGAGGTCGATGCCCTTCAATATCTCTTTTCCGGCGACTTGCGCCCGTAAATTCTTGACTGAAAGCATATTATTTTACTTTTTTTTACATTCATAAACACACCGCCGACTCCGTTTCTACCCGGAAACCGGCGGAAATTCCTCCGACAAACTACCCTACCGAACCTTCCAAACTGATGGCCAGCAACTTCTGGGCTTCGACGGCGAACTCCATCGGCAGTTTGTTGAGCACCTCCCTGGCGTAACCATTGACGATCAGCCCTACGGCATCCTCGGTCGTAAGCCCCCGCTGGTTGCAGTAGAAAAGCTGCTCCTCGGAAATTTTCGAGGTCGTCGCCTCATGCTCGACCACCGCCGTCGGATTGCCGCTTTCGATCACCGGAAAAGTATGTGCCCCGCACTTGTCGCCGATCAGCAGCGAATCGCATTGCGAATAGTTGCGGGCGTTCTCCGCCGCTTTCGCCACGCGCACCAGCCCCCGGTAGGAGTTCTCGCTGCGACCGGCCGAAATACCCTTCGATACGATGCGGCTGCGGGTGTTACGCCCCACGTGGATCATCTTGGTACCGGTATCGGCCTGCTGGAAATGGTTGGTCATCGCCACCGAATAGAACTCTCCGACCGAATTGTCGCCCGCCAGAATACAGCTCGGGTATTTCCACGTAATAGCCGAACCGGTTTCGACCTGCGTCCACGACAGCCGGGCGTTTTCGCGGCAAATTCCGCGTTTGGTCACGAAATTATAGACGCCTCCCTTGCCCTCCTTGTCGCCCGGATACCAGTTCTGGACGGTGGAATACTTCACCTCGGCATCCTTCTCGACGACGATTTCGACCACGGCGGCATGCAACTGGTTCTCGTCCCGGCGGGGCGCCGTACACCCCTCCAGATAGCTGACATAAGCTCCTTCGTCGGCCACGATCAGCGTCCGCTCGAACTGCCCCGTACCCGCCGCATTGATGCGGAAATAGGTCGAAAGCTCCATCGGGCAACGCACGCCTTTGGGAATGTAACAAAACGAACCGTCGGAAAAGACCGCCGCGTTGAGCGCCGCATAAAAATTATCGGTATAGGGGACCACGCTTCCCAGATATTTCTGAATCAACTCGGGATAGTCCCGAATCGCCTCGGACATCGAACAGAAGATGATTCCCTTTTCGGCCAGCGTCTCCTTGAAGGTCGTTTTGACCGATACGGAGTCCATCACGGCATCGACGGCGACACCCGCCAGCGCCATCTGTTCCTCGAGTGGAATACCCAGCTTGTCGAACGTGCGTTTGAGTTCGGGATCGACTTCGTCCATCGACGCGAGTTTCTTGGAGGGCTTCGGCGCCGCATAATAGATGACGTCCTGGAAGTCGATCGGAGGGATCGTCAGATGCGCCCACGTGGGAGGCACCATATTCAGCCAGTGACGGTAAGCCTTCAGGCGGCGCTCGGTCATCCACTCCGGCTCGCCCTTCTTGGTCGAGATCAGGCGCACCACCTCCTCATTGAGGCCGCGCGGAATGGTTTCGGTTTCGATATCCGAAGTGAAACCGTACTTGTACTCCTGCTTCTCGATATCTTCTATAAGTTCTTTATCTTTCTCTGCCATTGTATGCGAAATAATTATGCAAAATTACAAAAAAAATGCAAATCCTTCCCGCCCGGCCGTTTTTTTAGCCCCGCAGAAAGCCCCCGCGCATCAAAAGCGGTTAAAATATATATATTTGTGCCGATTTAACAAGCAAACTCCATGCAATCCGGCATCAAACTCATCTCGAGAATCTACCTCAAACTCGTTCTGCTGCAAGTAGCCGTCGGCACGCTGCTGCGTATCGTTCTGCTGTTCAACGAACAGACCTCCGACATCTCGTTCACTTTCGGCCAATGGCTGAAAATCTTCCTGTTGGGCGCCGTAAACGACTGGTGCGCCCTTACGATCGGATTCGCCGTGCTGTGGCTTTTCGCCCTGAGCATCGCCCCGGGCAAATACGCCCGGCCGCTGGGCTACATCCTCTTCGGCATCCTTTCGGTCGCATGGATTTACGTCACGTTCTTCAATACGATCTTCGACGAATACGGCAGCGTGGTACCCCTGATCGCCTCGATCCTCTTCGGCTTCTGGGCCGTGAGTTTCGGACTCAGACTGTTCCTTCCCCAAATACGTCCGGGATGGAGCCGCACCTGGCTCGCCGTCTTGACGGGACTTTACACGGGCGGCATTATCCTGAACGCCGTTTCCGAATGGTTTTTCTGGAGCGAATTCGGCGTACGGTACAACTTCATCGCCGTCGATTACCTGGTCTATACCAACGAAGTGGTCGGCAACATCATGGAGTCCTATCCGGTCGTTCCGCTCTTCGCCGGCGTGCTGCTGCTGACCGTAGGATGCACCTGGCTGCTGTTCAGACGGGAGATCCGCCGTGCCGGAGAGTTCGGCACCTGGCAATGGAAAGCGGCCGTATCGCCCGCCTACCTGCTTTGCTCACCCTGGGCTGCTGCCTGCTCCTGCAGTTCAACACCCGATTCCAGCAAAGCGCCAACACCTATGCCAACGAGCTGCAAGCCACCGGAGCCTACAAGTTCTACGACGCATTTATGAAGAACGAACTCAGCTATCCGCAGTTCTACCTGACCCTACCGCAGAAAGAGGCCGAAGCCAACGTACACGCGATCTACGGGAGTACCGGCGACAACCTGCGCCACATTCCCGGCAACCCGGATACGCTGCGCCGCAACATCGTGCTGATCACCATCGAGAGCATGAGCGCCTCGTTCATGCAGCATTTCGGCTATCCGGACGCGATCACGCCCCACCTGGACTCTCTCTACAAAATGGGGATCGCTTTCGAACAGTGTTTCGCCACAGGCAACCGCACGGTGCGGGGACTCGAAGCCGTTACCCTCTCGCTGCCGCCCTGCCCCGGACAGAGCATCATCAAACGTCCCCGCAACGACAACATGCACTCCACGGCGGCCGTACTCCGGGAGAAGGGTTACGATGCCTACTACTTCTACGGAGGCAACAGCTACTTCGACAACATGGAAACCTTCTTCGGCGGCAACGGCTACCGAATCATCGACCAAAAAAGCTACAAACCCGAAGAGATCACCTTCGCCAACATCTGGGGCGTTTGCGACGAAGACGCCTACGACAAAGTGATCCGCTCGCTCGGCGAGCGGGCCGATACGACCGCAGCGCCCTTCTTCGCCCACGTCATGACGGTCAGCAACCACCGGCCCTACACCTACCCGGCAGGCCGGATTCCGATTCCGAACGATGCGAAACTGCGCTCCGGAGGCGTCATGTACACCGACTACGCATTGGGACGCTTCTTCGAAGAGGCCAGCCGCCAACCCTGGTTCGCCAACACGGTTTTCGTCATTACGGCCGACCATTGCGCCTCGAGTGCCGGCAAAACCGAAATCCCGCTGGAGAAATACCACATTCCCGCCCTGATCTTCGCTCCGGGACTCATCACACCTCAACAAGTAGATAAGGTGATCTCTCAAATAGACCTGATGCCTACGCTCTTCTCGCTGCTGGGGATGGATTACGACTCCCATTTCTTCGGTCAGGACGCATTGTCCGACGATTTCCGGGAACGGGCCTTCGTCGCCACCTATCAGGACCTGGGTTATCTCGAAGGCGACGTATTCACCGTACTTTCACCCGTCAACCGGGCGGAACAGTACCGGATTTCACCCACGGAGGAAGACCGCTACAACCTCGTGCTGGAGGAGGGCATCCCCTCGCAGGAGCTGCTCGACCGGGCGATCAGCCTTTATCAGACTTCGTCGGCGTGGAATACCCGGCCGTAGATAGTCGAAAGCGGGAACCTGCATGATTTTTGGGTTGTTTTATTTTGGAAGTCCGCAAAATTGTCCTATATTTGCACCACTCTTTGAGAAAAAAGAGGGTTTGGAGAGTTGGGTGAGTGGCTGAAACCACCAGTTTGCTAAACGGCGCAAAAACGGAAACGGCAAAATTTACATAAATAATTCATTTGCACTGAATTTTAACTAATTAGCGGTGTCTGACTTACGTTCAGACACCGTTTTTTTATTGCATTTTCAGCATTTGAATATGTCGCTTTCGATATGCCGGAACCGCCGGATATAAGCGAATCGAAAGAAAATAGATCGCGCTTCAAGACCGATTTTTATGCAGCGATACATCATGATTTCGGGAGTGTCACGTATGATTACGTCGCCGGTGACGACTTGGCACGCATGGATAATATCGCTCCGGACGGCGGGTATTTCTTTACACGCATCACTGATAAGAAAAACAAAACATTGCTGCTTCCTGCCGTGGATGGCGAATACTGGCTCGGAGCCATAGCCGTAATGGTCGCCTATCGCATGATGGATGGTGCTACGGTGGCGAACTCGGAACTGATGATCTTCGCCTCGGACGGCGGAGAGAGCGAGGACGGTCAGTACGTCGATTATGTGGCGGACGGAATGCCGTCGAAAGTCCCGGAAAGTATCAGATACGGGGTTTTCATCGGGACGAAATACAAGCACACGACCTGCACCAATAATTTTTATATCCAGCCTCAAATCGTTATCAATATTCCGGAAGGGATAGATACGCGCATCATCGAGAGCGTGGCTATCTATTCCACTCGGATTATTCCTGTGTACGATTTCGAACAGACATGGAACGGCAAATGGAGCCTGTCGGATCGGGGGAGCGGAGATGACAACAGTTACATGTGGGCTGCGGATTTCAGAAAACTGTTTACAAAGGACGTGGACTTGTTGCAGGAACCTCTGTATCGGATTAAAGAGATTGAAGTGCGCGATTTTGTCAAGAACAGCCATAAAGAGGCACTCACCTATACGCTTCTGAAAAATGCGGAGAGCCAGCCGGTTTTCGAGCCTACGCAATCGCTCCACACGCAGGTTGCAGGGTGTTACTACGAATATAACGGGCGGTTGCACAAGGGAAATATCCGTACCCGCCTTTTTGCCGGTTATTCCCGCTTTTGTTTGGGTGAGACGGAAGAGGGGATAACGACGAAGTTGATTTGCCGGTTGGATATAGACAATACCAGCAAGCAAGTGTGTCGTTCTGTACCAGCGTTCCGGCCGACGAAAATCCGCAGGGTCGCATCATACCCCGATTATCGGGCCGTCCAGTTTGCCGTTATGGTCGATGACCCCGGCTCTTATGGCGGAAAATGTCTGCTGAATGTCAAGCTCGATGCCTGCGAGGGTAATAATTATGCTTATGCCGTCGGCACTCCATCCGGCAATGCAAAATACCCGTGTATTAAAATGTCCGAATCCCCCGTAGAGTATGAACAGACGAACGACGACGATACTTATATCGAGACGAACCGCGTACAAGTATCTGCGACGAACAACCTGTTTTCCCTGCCTTTTGCCAATTCGTACCGTTTCGGAGTAAGCGAGGAGCGGATCATCGCCATTGCGACGGTGGTGGATGAGCTTTCCGCAACCCGTTTCGGCGCTTTCCCGCTCTACGTCTTTACGGATCGGGGCGTGTGGTCGCTGGAAAGCGGAACAGGCGAGGTGCTCTATTCCAATATTCTGCCTGTCAATCACGACCAGATTATCAATCCGAACACCTGCACGGCGTTGGAAACGGTGTTTTATATCACCTCACGGGGCGTACATAACCTCCGAGGACGTTCCTCGCAGCTTATTTCCCGGCAGATCGAGCGATACACCGGAGAGCTGACCGAATATTTGAAAACGGCGCAGATCTGCTTTCAGTTCAAATACGGGGATTTGATCGTCTATAACCCCGAATATCCGTATGCCTATGTTTATTCGCTGGCCTCCGGCTTCTGGTCGTCGCGCGATATGACCGGACGGATACTTAATAACGGGCAGATCATTATGCGCGGCGCGATCGCCTTACTTGGCGACGAAACGATGTCCTGTTCCGTCGATTGCCGCATCGTAACGCGCCCCTTGAAATTCGGAACGACCGATTTCAAACGCCTCGAAACAGCCGTAGTGCGCATCATGTCGCAGGACTGTTTCGTGCATGTGATCGCCGAAGGGTCGAACGACTGCCGTACATGGATAACCTTGCGCGACGTTTGGTGTCGTGTCGGCGATATGGACGCACGCTTTCGGCGTACTTCTACGTCGTTCAAATTCCTGCGGTTCAAACTGCATCTGACGGCCAACGAGCGGTTGTCGATGACCGGTGTGGATGTCGAGTGGTATCCTCGCTTTACGAAACGGTTGCGGTAGGGGCGTTACATTCCGTTACAAAACGTGACGAATCGCACTGCGCCCGATCGGAAATTATTTGTCAAAATTTTCGTTTGTGTCTGAAAAAATGTTTTTTGTGTAAAATCTTAGAGTATGGACGAAAATTCGCGGCGCTGAAAAAGTATAATTTCTGGGATGGCAATATTCCGGCTTTGGGATATTTGCGAAAGCATTATACGGATAAGATTGCCGATTATGTCGGCAATAAGCTACTGACGGCATTTTTTAGAGTCTAAAATGCCGACAAGGTTGTATGGTTGCAACCTTTTTTACTGCATTAACTCAACAACATCTTCCGGTAACATTATATCACCATTATCCTCCTTCGGAGTATTTTAAGAAACGACATCGGAACGATGGTGTAGTTCTTGGCAAATGGCAATAGATTAGCTTTGCGAAGAAGTTCGGCTGTCAGTTGTTTACTATTCTCTTGGGTTGTCCATTTGCATTCGCCAACCAACAGATATTTTTTATCGAGCGATTCTGCCATCACATCAAATTCGACTTGTTCCGGCTTCTTGTCCTCATTGAGAACAGAACCCCACCAGCGTTTTGCCTTGCCATAAATCACTCCATTGACAATATTTCCTGTAACCGCATCCCGGCACAGTTTTTCCCATTGCATACTCACATACTCTGAGAAATGGGCGTTCAAAGCCTGTTCTATTGGCAAACGACGATCAAGTTCGATGAACGAACGATTAGGAACAACAAACTGATAGTAGAATGCCATAAACGGATCGGCTATTTTATACAGGCTCTTTTTTGCATTCTTTTCATCAATCCCGAATGGAACATCTTTTTCCAAGAATCCGAGATCGACGAGTTTCTTCAATGGACGCGACAGATTGGTTGCAGGTTCATTGCATCGTGCGGCAATCTCGGAAAGCCGGTTTGCACCGGTACCGATATAAGACATTATCGTCGAAGTCTTGACAATATCCTTCACATCATCCTGAAAGAGTTTGACTGGTTCCTCGTAAAGTGTTCCATTCACAGAAAGGATGTTGTGCCACAATGCATCATCAAGCGAGCTTTTGTTTTCCCTTAGTTCCCAATAACGTGGTACACCTCCCCATACGGAATACTCCTCAATGGCATTCATCGCATCAAGACTCAAAGCCTCCTGAATATACGGTAAACGTATTGGCGCAAGTCTCATTATCTCATCAGCACGACCATAGAGAGGCGCAGTAGAATCAAGGAACAGTCCATACATCATATTTTGTGATGAACCGCAAAGCACCAGGTTATACTTCAACTGCTTCTCGTCAACAAGTTTCTGCAGAACAGATGGAAGCTCTGGAGATTGTTCCACAAGATACGGAAATTCATCCAGACATATAGTAAAACGTTTGTCTGTTCGATAATTAACCGCACGAAACATAGATTCCCAGTCCGGATATGCCAACTTGTCGAAATCTGGAAACACTTGTGCTATCACTTTGGCGAGCAATGTTCTCTGATGCTGTCCTTCTGAACGGTCTGCAAGGAAGTAAATATCATTGTCAGACAACACCCTTTTGATAAGCGTTGATTTACCCAATCGTCTGCGACCGTACACTACGACTAACGAGGACTCCTCTCTCGCAAGAGCATCTTTCAGTCGTGCAGCTTCATCTATTCTATCAACAAATTTCATACGCCTTATTTATTATGCAATGCAAACATAATGATTTTGCGGCATAATGCAAGTTTTCAAGACTTGTTTTTTATCTTCGCAGAACTATTTATGTATAGGAGAACATACGCTCTGTCCCTTTTTCAAGGCGCGTTTCTTTGGCTTCAAACTATTGATATGGATGCGTTTGATAATAATGTCGTAGAATCTTACAAAATGTCGAAATCTATTTTTTGTTGCAACCTCAGCGTGGAGAAATATTGGTCGGCCGGAAGATTCGATACCCACCAATCGAAAATCTCGTCGGTCGTGGCGTGGAAACGTTCCATGTAGCCGTTCGTGTCGATCAGATATTGAATACTGCGTTTTATGGCCCGTTCTACGCCGGGATAACGGCGGCGGTCTCTTGCTTTGTTTTTAACCGACGACATCGGACAGAAGATACAGCCGATACGTTGGTATCCCTCGTCGTATAACCGGCAATAGGGTAAGTTATTACCCCGAATGAAATTCCATACATCGGAATCCTGCCAGCGGTAAATTGGCGAGAGCATGATTTTATCTTTGCCTCCCACACACGCGAAATCCCGCTCTTTATTGCGGTTGAATTGGTCGAAGCTGCCGGAAAAGCGATGATTGCCGATTTGCACCTCGTTCCGCGCTGCTCGGCGTGGACTTTCAGCGGCTCGGATACCCAGCAGAGTTACGGTTCCGCCTCCGGCCTGTTCTTTCAAATAGGCGCAACAATAGCGCTTGGTGCGTATCGGCAGCATTTTTTTCTTCTCGATCAACTTGTAAATGTTGATTTCGGGACGATGTAATACGACATCGGGATATTGTGAGCGGACGAAACGCATCAGTTCCGGCGGGTCGATGTTCGTAATTTGCATGTGGGCCTTGAATTTCACTCCGGCCATCTTTGCGAGATGATATAATGCCACGCTGTCTTTCCCTCCCGAAAAAGCCAAGTGATACCCATCCGGCGACATACGCAGGGCCAACGTTTCTGCACGTCGTAGGAGTGCTATCGAGTAAGCGATTTTATGTTCGAGTGCTCCCATGTGCTCGTGGGGTTAAAACACCCTGCCGCGCATAGCAGGGCCACGGCATCAGCCGTTCTTTTCTACAAGTTTTTTGAAATGAGGATAAGGCCGGAACTGCGGTACTCGTTTAGCCGGAATCGACAACTGTTCGCCTTTGGTAATGTTCCGTCCGACTTTCGCCCGGCGTAGCCGGCTCTGGAAAACTCCGAACCCTCGTAAATAAACGCTATCGCCGGCAGCGACGTTTCTCTTAACGAGTTTCATCAAATCTTCCACGACAGACAGAACTTCCTGTGCGCTCATGCCTCGCTTCTCCGCGATCTGATCTACTAATTCTTTTTTCGTCATAGGTTTGTAAATAAATTGATTACGGCACTATTGCCTTATTTTATGTGCTGTTTGTGTCTTAAAACGACATCCATTCGGGCAAAAGAATTGAAGGTGGCGATCGCGCTGGTGTGGGTGGCCAGTACATCCCGACGGTTGGCGATGCTCTCCATAAGCCGTTCTATGTCGTGCCAATCCGATATTCTCTCCGTAATGCTCCGGCAATTCGCTAATGTCAGAGGACGTTCGAACTCGAACATGATGGGATAATTGCATCGTGTCCATAAAAACATTTTTTCATGTCGGGCCAATTCATTCCATCGGTGGCCGAATGAGGCAAGAGCGAGCCGGTCGTTTTCCGGCATGGTTTCCCCCGCACCCCCTTCCCTTTCTTCAATACCGTGTGTATGTGTATCTGTTTTGCCATTATTCTCTTTATTCTTCTTTTCTTTCTTATCGGAAGGAATAGCCGTTTCTTCGGCAGATTGCGGTATATCTTCCGAATCATTCTGCATAAACCGGCATTTCTGCGTATTTTTTCGGATTTTCACGGAGGAATCGGCGATTCTTTCGGAATCATCGTCTATTGTTGCCGAATTATCGCCTATTTCTTCCGAAGAAATAAGCGAGTATTCAGCATCTATTCCGGCTTTACGCCGCAGAACCGCCATAATATCGAGATAACGGGCTTGAATTCCCCGTGAGGTCAGTAATTCACGGTGTTCGTAGAGCTGACGGTCGAACAATCCCAGTTCGATACAATCGCGGAAAATGTTGGAGGTACGGTCATCGTCCAATAGGCAGGTGTCAGCAATGTCAGCGATCAGGTCTTTGTCGGCAACGATATAATACCCTTTATCCCGATAAATTTCACAAAGCAAGGCGAGGTAAACGGCCAGTCCGTCGTTTTGCCAACGACGCATCAGCCGTTTTAATTTCCGGTCTTGGAATAGGTCGCAGTCCAACCGGAAATACATAAGTCCTCTTTTTACATTTCGCCCGGCCATCGGATTTCAGTTAGCGTAACTTTCCCAATTCAACAAGGCGTTTTACCGTGTCCAGCTCGATACGAGAATAGGTTACTTTGGAATTTCCCGTTCCCGGCTTGACCCGATGCACCCAGCCGCGATTGAGCCATGTACGCACGCAACTTTCACCGTAAATCCGATACGCTTCGCGTTGGGAAATTTCATCCTTAATCAATCCCAGTCGATTTAAGGCTATCGAGGCTCCGAGTGCGGCACTTTCCATGATTAGGGTCTTTTGTTCGTGTAAATCGTCCATAACGTCATAAGTATTCCTCAACTATTTTTGGATGCCGATGCTATCGAATAATCGTCGGATCTCGGTTCGGGAGAGTTTTGATCCGTTGGGTGCCGAGGTACAGAGAATGTAAAAATGCTTGTCTTTGGAACGGGTGCGGAATGTCAGGCCCCGTCGTTCCATGCGTGGAATAGCGTGGCGGGCATTGGTCAAAGCCTGGCCTTCCAGCGGAAATTTCCGAATTTCCCGAACGCTGAAACTACTCAAAATTTCACTCCATGTTCGGGGTAATTGTTCCGTTTTAATCGAATGTGTCTTACCGTTGTAGTCCATTTGTTATATCTCTTTTCAAGTGAGTGAAATATGTAAAAATCACACGTTTACGGTGAATACAAGTTACAAAATGAGCCGTGAATAGGAAAGGGATTTTTACAACTTGGACGTATCTGATAGACTGACAAATAAATAAAATGCGCCCTCCCGCATATTTGCCGGAGGGCGCAGAAATCAATAATTATATATTTTTACGATGCGACAGGGGCTTGTACGGACTTTTCCGGTGCTGTTTCATTTGAAATATATTTTGAATTAGTCAGCGAAACTTCGGTTTGATTGCTTTTTACAAAATCAATAACCGCACGATTGGCTTTATCGACGATGTTCCAATCTTCGGTGATATAAATGTGTGCCAATTTCTTTTCTTCTCGTGGAGAATGTCCGAGGGCGAAATTGACAATATCATCGCGGATGCCGCAATGATTCCATGCAATAGATGCCCATGTACGCCGGAAAGTATAGGTTTCCAAATCCGGAAAATTGATTACTTTTCCTACCCGTTTCAGTCCTTTGTTCACCTGTGCGTTGAATATATCGCTGTTTGCATATTTACGATGAAATTCAAACAGGCGTACTCCCGTAGGATCGCGGTATTTTTCAATTAACGCCAATGCCTCCGGCTCGATTCGAATGTCGATTTTCGCTTTATCCTGTCGCCGATTTTTTGTTTTGGTACGGTTATAAATTAAGCGTCCATTTTGGATGCCGGTACAGTTATATAAATCAACCGTGTTTATTCCGATCAAGAAGAATGATAGCAAGCCGATGTCTCTACCTAAATTTCTAATGTTATAATCGCCTCGGCGCTGGAATGTATCGTCGTCTGGAACATTGAAAACGGCTCGTAATTGCTCTAATGTCATCGGCTTTTTTCAGTCCGAGGAATCGGGGGAACTTTGGTTCGAGAGAATGGGGAGAGAGGAATGCGGATAACACCGATGTCTTCATCGTTATACTCGGCTTTGGCTACATTGTGCAATGCTTTCAATGTGGCACAATACAACGACGGACTGCGTCGGCCTTTTTTATGGCCTGCGCGGGGCTTTTCGTTTTCGAGGAAAGTGATAAACTGTTTTACGACTCTGGATGTTATTTCGTTAATATCAATTTTATTCCGCCGAAGAAATCGCACAAATGCGTTAAGTGCACATTGATACATGTCCGCATTGCCTTTATGGTCGTTATCTCGTAATTGTTGAATATGCCGCCTCCCAAAAGCGATAAAATCCAATTTGAAATTTTCATCCTCTTTATAATTCTTGATAAGTTCTACGATCTGATCTACATTCATCGTCTCGATTTTGTCTGCGCACTTATTGCAGATTTTCCGGTATTCGTCGATAATAGGCATCGTATCTCGGACATAGGAGGTGCCGCGCTTGAAATCGAATTTTTCGTTTACCTCGGAAGAGCTCGCGTAATAGCAGGTCGGAATATACCGGGATTGTTTGTTGTGGGTGATCCGAATCTTTACTCTGAAAACTCCGTCCGCTTTTTTGTAGCGGGGATGGATAACGGTCTTAAAAGTCGGCATACGGCTAAAAATTTTGGAAAACTATTAGAAAACTTTTTACTTCAAATGTACCTTTCAAATGCTAAAACCTCCGAAATCGGTTATTTCCGCCACCGGCCGGAAAGTCTCGACATTCCGCCATGCCCCCGCGTCATATCGCAGGTTGTGCAGGGTTTCGCAACAGCCGTCCTGCACCGTCAAATCATTTTCCGCACGGTTAATTCCCGCTATCGGAACCGTCTGCCTCTGTCGTTCCATGCTCTTGTATGTAATAGTTGTGATTGATTTCGTTGTGAATACGCTGGTTCAATACCATGAACAAGTCGTTCGGTTCGGACTGTCGCTTTTCGGCCCCGCTACTCATATCATACAACGTTTTGCAGGCTGCGATCAGATTTTTATCGGACATGGCCCTGCGCAGCTTCGCGTCCGACAGACGCGCCCATAATTCGGCAATAGCCGCATCCCGCGCCTTAATTACCCGTTCAAGATAGTCGCCTGTCAGCTCGCTGCGGACGATCGTTGTCTCGACCTCCTGCCTCAAATCCTCGACCGATGCCCGCAAAGCACTTGTTGCTGCTGCTCGCCCAACGCCTCCCACAAACGCTTTACACGCATGGGACTGATGCCGTATTCGGAGGCTACGGCCCGCAGACTTCCCGTCTGCGCGTATCTCACGCAGACTGCATTCTTTTCGTCGTCTTGAAGGGTCTTTCGAGACATTAAGTATCTGATTTATTGATATATTCCGATCAAAAATAAGGATATTTTCTCACCTGCGGCCGCTAATTTTACAAAGTGATAAAGATTAGACAATCATGTTTCCCGTTGCATTAGCCATAGGAGCCGGAATTTCGGCTCTCTCCTCCATCGCAGGCGGCGTTTCGGCCAATAAACGCCGCAAGAAGGCCGACCAAATACTCGAAGACCGTCGGCGACGGCTCGACGAATGGTATCAATCGGAAATGAACCAACCGTACCTCGACCGTGCCGATTCGCGGGCGATGCTCAAACGTATTCGGGACTATAACGAGGATGAACTCAAAGCGCTCAATACAAACGCCATCAAGAGCGGAGCGACGGATGAAGCGAAAGTCGCCGCTGCCGGCAAGCTCAACAAGAACTATTCGCAGGTCGTCGCCCAAATCGCCGGATTGGGCGAACAGCACAAAGACCAGATACAACAACAATATCAAGCCCGCCTCGACAACCTCGACAATGCCCGCTACGAAGCCGAATCGGGCAAAATCAGCGGTATGCAAAACATGGTCAGCGGCGTAGGCGATGCGTTCGGGCAACTCGCCATGCTCTATGGCTTAGGAGGGTTCGGCAAATCGGGACTTGCCGGAATCACGGGCAACAATTAGCGATATGGAACCGCAAGAGCAACCGACAAAAGCCATTTTCTCCTTTGCGGATGAACTGCAACGGCGGCAGCAGCGTGCCGAGGAACAGAAAGCCGTATGGGAGCAAAAACAGCAACGGGCCGCAGAACTATACCGCAGCGGCCAAAATCCGATTCTCGCCTACATCGAGACGATGAAGCCGGAAGCCGATCCCGCACGCATCAAACGCGCCGAAACAGCCGCAAAGATCGCGGCATGGAGCAATATGCTTACGGCCCTCGGTACGGGAATCGTCGGTATGGCAACGGAAGGTTATGTGCCGAAAACCGGTACCGATGCTCCGCTGCGAATGCTCGACCGGATCAATGAGTGGGGAAAAATTATACGACAGCCAAAACCGCGAATACCGAAAACTGAAACTCCGTGCCCTCATGGGACAACAGGAAGGCGAGCAGCAGGCCGCGAACATGGAAGCCTCGGCCGCCGGCCAAGCCTATAACCTCGCGCAGAAACAATACGACGCCTTGCTGGGATATATGTGGAAAGCCCAGCAAGAGAAACAAAACGGGCCGAGGATCTCCGGGACAAGAAAGAAATCGAAAAAATACGGGGTGAAAATAACCTCAAAGTGGCCCGCACGCGAGCCGCAGCGTCGGCTTCAACCGCCAGCGCACGCGCAGCCGCAGCCGCCGACAAAGCCGTCGTCCAGTTTCTCGACCGCGACGAAAAGACCGTCGTAAGCCTCTCGCCGGCACAGGAAAGTCTGCTTTACGAGAAAGGCCGTGATATGGGCATCATTCCCGAAGATGGAAGCCCGACCAAGAAACCGGCCTACACAGGCGAAAAAAGTCCCGCAGTTCTCGTATGGCAAGCTCAAACCGGCACAGAAAGCACAGCTTTTACGCACAGTTTATCTGAAACTCACGGGCGAACAGGAGCCCTCGAAACCACCCGCCGATATAGGGGCTGCTGTTCCGGCAGCCGAAACGCTATATTACCGGGCCATACTCCCCCGAAACACTGAATCTGCTTGAAACAGGACAGGCCGAACAGATGCGCGAAGCCGGTTTCTCCGACCAACAGATCATGGATTACTATCTGAATTATGAATAACTCACTTCCCGAACTCACCCCCGAACAGCTTCGGCAGCTCAACGCCATATCCGGCCTACAAAAGACCCGCAGACGTGGAGCCGACGCCTCGGTACCATCCGCTCTGACCGCCGAATCCGAATCGGGCGAAGCACCCGATATATCTGCATCGTATGCACTTCCAAAACCGGCTCCGAACATGTCCGAAGAGGATTACGAGCGGCAAATCAAAGAGGGCCTCACGGAACATATCGAAGCGATCTACGACCGTGCCCGCCAACGAGCCGACGCCCGACGACAGGAGACGTTGGCACGCATGGATAAGGGTACGGACAATGCGTCCTTGTGGCAACAGGCATGGGCTTCTTATGCAAAATCGCAAATGCTACGCAGCCCGTCGGCTCTCGGCGGTGAAGATACGCAGCTCATGCAGGCCGCAGAGCGGGCCTTGAAAATCCTCAATCAGAAAACAGAAAAGGACAAACAGGCCGGAGACGGCACATCGGGACTTACACGTGAAATTTTCGACTGGCAGACGTTGGCGGACTTTGCCTCGCTCGGAACCCGCGAGCTGGCCGAAAACATCGTAACGACACGGGCGCTGAAAAAAGCGGCCCGAAGCGAACGGCTGACCCCGACCGAAAAAGATATAGTCGAATTGTTCCGCACATCAGGGTTAATAAACGAGTATATCGCCCGGCGAGGCGGCCCCACCACCGGCGCGAAAGTCGGCAGCGGCGTCGCGGCATCGCTGCCCTACATGGCCGGCTTTGCCACAACGAGCGGTTTGGGCAGCGGAGCCGCAAAAACCGTCGGACGTGCCCTTATCAAAAAAGAAGCGAAAAACCTTGTAGGGCGGGGCCTGCGTAAATTGGGTGAATATACCGTCAGCGCAGCCGCTATGACGCCTTTACAGGCCGGAACCTACACCAACTACCACCAGCGGGCGCAACAACAATACACAGTGGCAGAAAACGGGACGGTTACAGAACATCCCGTGCCGAAGTACGAACTCATGTATAAGGCGGCCGCCGATTCGTTTACAGACGTGTTTACCGAGCATATCGGCGGAGAACTCGGCAAAGGCGTACAGAAAGTACTGAAATGGCCAGTCGAGCAGCTCGGCCGGCGTATGGGCGTAAAACTGTCGTTCGACAAGCTATTGCCGGGATATTCTCGGAGCAGGTATCTTACCGACTTCCGTAATCGAACTCTATGGAACGGCCCGGTCGATGAATGGTTGGAAGAGGTCGCCGGAGGCATCCTGTCGCCCCTTCTGACCGGAGAGCACGAACAATGGCGGGAGAATCTTTCGGGTGAAAACCTTTGGACGACGTTTCTCACCACGTCGCTCATGGGAGCGGGGTTCTCTGCGTTGGAACTGCCGAACGTCGCAGCATACGTCCACAAAACACACGTCCTGCAAACCGAGGAGAAAAAAGCGCTCGCCAAAATCGAAAATGAAGAACTGCGCAAACAGGTTTTCGAAGCGATGCACAAGCCGACGATGAGCCAGCAGGCGCAGGCGATGGCCGCGATCGACTGGCAGGCGGCCAATATCGGGAAAATGGACGCCGCACATGCCGCCGACTATGCCCGCTTCCGACTCCAACGACAGATTCTCGACGGCATGGAGACGGGCGATGCCGAGGGCGAAGCGCTCCATACCGCCGTACAAACCGCCGAGCGGTGGGCCTACAAAGGACTTGACGGCAAAACGGCGACCGAAGAAATCATAACGGCCCGACGTGCGGACGGGAAAACCTATGTCGTACTTTCGGGCGACACCGACGAAGCGGCTACGGACGGAACCTTATTCGTCCTCGACCCCGAAACCGGCCAGCCCGGACAGATCGACCGGACGGAACTCGAACATATCGAACGAACGCCGCTGGCGGAATTTTCAGCACGGCAGGCTCAAATCATCGAACAGCAGGCCGAAGCTGAGAATCGGGCCAAGCAGGAACAATACGACATGGAAACCGGCACCGAAGCGGGCATTGCCCCAGAGGAAGTCGCACGAATCGTTACCCCCGAAGCCGTACAATACGCCAACGGCGACGAAGTAATTACCGCAGACGGGGTACAAGGGCGCATCACAGGGAAGCAAGGCGGCAGTTACGTCGTACAGTTGGATACCGGACAATTCGTCCTTACACCGGCCCATGCGCTCACCCCGAAATCCGAGGCACCACCACCGACCGAAACGACCACCGCCATCGCACCTGCGCAGCACAATGAAGCCACGGATACCGACACGACGAACAATGAACCGATCGCCCGGCAACTCGCCGAGGCGATTCGGGCAGCCGCAGGAGAGCAGGATGCACAACGAATCATACAACGTATGCTCGACGGAGCGGCCGATGCCGGACAACGGCAAATGTATTCGGACGCCTTGCAGTTTTTACAGCAGCACGCCACGGCAACGGTTCCCGTTGAAGAGCACCCGACACCGGTCCCGGCCGTGCCGCCCCCGGCGGCACCCGCCCGCACAGAAATACCCCGAATCCGCAAAGAGCGAACGACACCCTACACCCAATCTGCGGCCGAGTTAGGTGATTTCGTATCTATCGAGGACGTGATCCTGCGCGACATCGCCAGCGGGTTGAGGTTCGCATGGAAAGACAGCGGCAATCGTCGGGGGTTGGCCCGAGAACTCGGATTTACGGGCAATGAAAACGAACGCCGCTCGCGGTTCAGCATCCTATCTTCGGACGGTATCACTCCCGAACAATACGCCGAGCGGCTTTATTTCCAATACGGCGGCGGGAATACGGAGCAGGCACATTGGGACATGGACGACAAGACGATCAAAGATGCCGTGCTGGAAGTACTCTCCCGAATACATTCGCCACGACAGGCTTACAACGCTGCCGTAAGGTTGCACAACGACACTCCGAATCCATACGACGATATGGACGAAGAGGATTACGCCCGGATGCAGGAGTATGAAGCCGAACAGGAGCGCGTCCGCACGGAATTATTATATGACGACGCCTTCGCACAATGGGCCGGACAGACGTCGCAGGATCAATGGGCAGAAATAGATAATTTGAGCCTGTTTTTCATTGAGGATGCGTCCGAATCTTCAAAAAACACTAACTTTGAAGCGACAGAGACAGCACCTCCCAATCCAGCAAATTATGACGACGAAACCGAAAACGGAAACGGGATTGACACCTCAGCGTTTGGAGCGACTGGCAACGATCGTAGCGAGACTGTCGATGGAGAACAACGTAACGCCCCAGCAGGTGATGATGCGTATCTCGGACAACAGGGCGGCGGGTCGGCCGCAGTTCGACATGGAGGCGGACTGGACGCAATATCCGGCCCCCTCACCGACGACGAACGACGAATAGCGGCCGAGACCGCCGCCGAGATCGAAGCCCGTCTCGACCAATACAGGGCCGAACTGCACACGCTTCGCACCCGCTATGCTGCCGAAAAACGCAATATCGGAACCGCTTACGAAGAGGATAACCAAACAACGTTGTTCGGGCCGTCTCACGAACCTTCCGACGGCGATCTGTTCGACGTGCCGCGCGATTTCTCCGACCGTAATCTCAACGACATTTTAGCTCCCCTGCAAGCGGAAATAGGCCGTTTGCAGGAACGTATCGCCCGTACCGAAGCCTCGAAAAGCAAAGTTATTGCCGAGGCGGTGGAGGCTTATCATGCGCAGGGGACTTTACCGCTCCGAGAAGAACGGCAAAAGGAAATCCCGCAAAACAGCACATCGGCCGAGGATACGTTTCCGCCTGCAATTACCCAAGAATACGACAGATACCTGCATCATGCCGTCGCGTCGTTTCCCGATAAGGTTTTCAGCGTGCTGAACAATGACCTTATCAAAGCCGGATTCATCCGCGACGTGCGGCGGCTGGCCAAGAAAGACGTTCGCGCCGCAATCAAGTTGGTTGCGGAAGCCAACGCTGCGGCTCAAAAATATGCGGGCAAACCGATCCTTACGCCTCGCCACAGCATCCATGCGGAGCTGGCAACCCTTGCCGAAAGTCAGCATCGAACGAAAACCGCGACATCCGACACATCGGCCGAAACCGGACTTTTCAGCCCTACGGAACAAACCCGCCACTCCAAGACCGGCGCTACTCTTTACTCTGTCAAATTGGCAGAACGGATCGAACGAAATGCATTTCAAAGTTTGAAAAAGAGGGCCAAAGAACACGACGGATATTACAGCTCCTTCACTCGCAGTTTTCTATTCGACACCCCGGAAGACGCCGAGGCATTTCGGGGGGACAGCACCAACATCCGACGCCACCCGCCCGACATCGGAAGAACAGCCCGCCATCCAACATCCGCTATTTGATAAAGCGGCATTGGTTCCGGTAGATTCATACTCTCCGAAGGCATATAATATGTACCGTTTTTATTCGGCAAGGGCCCGTGAGGGACTGGGATATAAAAAACAAAGTATCGTTCAAAATGACGAAGCCCGCGAACGATTCATCGACCATATCCGTAAATTGGCTGAACAAAGTGCAGACGCCGCTATCCGGTTAGTGGTGGAAATCAATAAGGCAGCAGAACAAGAAGAAGGAAAACCCGTATTTCCGCTCCAACACAGCATCTATGCGGAATTAGAGGAGGTACACGCCCGACAGACAGCGGAAAAACAACAATCGGAAACAGCCGACGATTCCGCTTCATCGGCCGGCACAGCTCCCGAATACGGGGCGCAGAACAAATTGGTAACGACTGAGCAATACGAGGAACTGAAACGACGGATGCGCGAGAAACTCGGACAACTCAACGCCGGCTTCGACCCCGAAATACTCTCCATAGGTGCACAAATGGCCGCTTACCATGTTGAGGCCGGAGCGCGTCGATTCGCCGACTTCTCCCGCCGGATGATCGCCGATCTGGGCGACGTGATCCGCCCCTATCTGAAACCTATTTACACCGCCGCCCGCCAAATGCCCGGCATGGAGGAATATGCCGCGCAAATGGACAGCTACGAGCAGGTGGAGGCGTTCGACATGGCCGATCTCGACAAGGCCGAGAAAACATCCCAGCCGACAGGAACGGGAGCACAATACCGATTGGCAGGAATATACGACATGACGGGGGCTGTCGAGAAAGACACAAACGAGACTGGCAATCTACGCCCCGAAAAGAACTTCCGCAAGGATTTGGAGCGATTCAGCCGTGCTTTCGCCGATGAATTGGGCTGGGAGCACGAAACGGATCGCAAGGGTAAAACCATCTATGCCCAGACCAATATAGCACCGGCCGGCGGCGACGGCTCGTTTACACTTTGGGCACCCGAAACGGATTTGGGCATTTATGTCAGTGTACCCGTCGCACCACAAAGCTACGACAACCGATACGGGTATTCTAATAACTTGAAAATAAAAGATATTATGGGCTTCGGAGAGCCAATATTATGGCGACTGCGAAACAAAGAACAAACCTTTTTACCCAATGGACACAATCGTTATGCCCCGGCAGATATTACCGTCGGCGAGCTGGCCGAACTTGCAAAAAAAGAATTAAATGCTTATCTTGACAACATAACAGCGGCCAAGACGCTCGACCATATATTACAAGAGAATCAAAATACACGAAACGATGAACGACGGGAAAACAGTAGCGAGAAAGACTATCCCGCTTATGGAGACGGAAGCCGCAAAGACGGCGCTTTGGGAACTGGCATTTTATCAGCCGAGAAGCCTGTTGCAACAGTATCGGGAGAATCCGGCGGAATTGCTCGATTCGATAGACCAGACCGTAACACGGGCGATGCGGTGGCGGCCGGCAGGCAGCACTCGAACGGGACGAAGATCCGGTAGTAGTGGACGAGTATTACTATCAACTCCTCCGACCGTGTTACTGTCCGGAGGAGCCGGAACAAATACCCATCAGCGAAAAAATGATGCGGGAGATCATCGCCACGTTGAAAAAGGTGGAGAAAGCGAAGTCGCAAAAAACACCTCGTACAAAAACCATGTAATCGAACGAGGACACGACCTCGCTCCGAGAGGCGAGGTTGGCAAGATCAAAGCCAATCTCGCCGCAATCCGGCTCATTAAAGAAATCGAAGCCGAAGGCCGCGAAGCCACCCCGGAAGAAAAAGCTGTATTGGAGCAATTCTCCGGCTGGGGCGGTATTCCAGCAATCTTCAAAATAGCCCATCCCTACCACAACGAACTGCGCGAACTACTGACAGCCGATGAATACGAAGCGGCACGCGCATCCACAACCACCGCATTTTATACTCCACCCGAAGTCATATCGTCGATATGGGATATGGTGGAACGCCTCGGATTCGACGGTGGCCGCATCCTCGAACCATCGGCCGGCATCGGACATTTTTTCGGTCTGATGCCTCTTTCGATACGGTCGAAATCGGATTTGACAGGAATCGAACTCGACGATCTGTCCGGCCACATCCTTCGTGCGCTCTATCCCGAAGCGCATATCCACATCGAAGGTTTCGAGCAGCAGCGCATACCTAACAACAGCTATTCGCTGGTGATCAGCAATGTACCGTTCGGAACGTTCAAAGTACACGATACGTTCGACCGCGATTTATCCTCACGTTTCGAGATTCACGACTATTTCATCGCCAAAAGCATCCGGAAGCTCAAACCCGGCGGATTGGGCGTATTCATTACCTCGACAGCAACGCTCGATCGGAGTGCAAATTTGCGGAATTGGGTCGTAAACGACGGTAATGCAGACTTCATCGGGGCAGTCCGTCTGAATACCGGTACATTCAAAAATACGGCCGGCACCGAAACCTCGGCCGACATCATTATCGTCCGCAAACGCGACGAAGCCGGGCCGGCACCCTATGCCGTAAATATGCAATCGACCATTACGGAACGCGAGGCGCCCTACGAACGAATTATCAAACTGTCGAACGGGAAGGTAAAGACCGAAGCAGCAACGGCACACATGAACTATAACAAGTATTTTCACGACAATCCGCAGTTCATGGCCGGCCAGATGCGCTTCGGATTCGAAAGTGGCGTGGAAATACGCCCCACAGAACAGCGCTGCGTCCCCACAAGCGACATAGACCAGTCCCGCACGCTCGACAGTTTCATATCCGCACTCCCCGAAAATATCTACACATCGGCCCCGGCACCCGCAACGGAGCGAATACCGCAAGCGGTCGAGGCCCCCAACAGTACAAAAAAAGAGAGAGGACTTACGATCATCGACGGAAAACCATATATCGTGCGGTTCGGACAAGCCGTACCCGCCGACTGGAACTCGTTGAAAATCCGCAACCGCAGTAAAGTCGAAGCGTTAGGCGATTACCTGCGGCTGAAAAGTGCGATCACAGAGCTGCTCGATGCCGAACGCAATGATCTGCCGAACATCGAGCAACTGCGAGCCGAGCTTAACGACGCCTACGCTACCTTCACCCGTCGTTACGGGACATTATCAAGAAACACGCGTATTTCATTCCTGCGCGACGACGTGGATTTTCCCTCCATCGCAGCCATCGAAAACGACAAGGAAATCGTAACTCCCGACGGAAAGAAACGACATGACATCCAAAGGTCGGACATCTTCTTTCGCCGGATGCTGGAACCGACACGCGAACTGAAAGCCGACACGCCGAAAGACGCGATCGCCGTATCGCTCTACCGCTACGGACGGCTCGATATGCCCTATATCGCAGAATTGCTCCACATACCACAAGAGGATACAGAAAAAGAACTGCTCGCACAGGAACTTATCTATGTCAATCCGGTAACGGGTCTTTATGAGGAGCGCAACGAATACCTCTCGGGAAATGTCCGCGAGAAACTCGAACAGGCCGAGCAAGCCAATGAAAACGGACAGTTCGACGCCAACATCCGTGCGCTCGTGAAAATTATTCCGATGGATATTCCGCTGCCGCTGATTAAAGTATCGCTCGGCAGCACATGGATACCCATCGCCCTATACGAACAGTTTTTCAAAGAGACGTTCAACGTAACGGCCCATATCGCCAAAACATCGGCCAACAAGTATATCGCCAAAATCTCGAACGAAGGGAATACGGTCGATACCAATATGGGGATTCCGCAAGCGCCGGGGAGCAAACTCGCACTCGACCGGATGAACAAGACGCAGACCTACATCAGTCGCAGCGAATACGACCCTTTGGCTCAGAAAGAAAAGCGTGTCAAAGACCCCGAAGCGATGACGCAGGCCGCCATGAAACAGACCGAGCTGGAAGAACGATTCGAACAATGGATTAAAGGACAAGATAAAACAACGACCGATAAGCTCGTCGAAATATATAACAGAACCTTCAACAGCACCGTCGAAAGACAAATCGACGTTTCATCGTTCGATTATTTTCCCAACGCCACACACACGAAGAAGCCGCGCGAGCATCAGAAAATCGGTGTCATGCGAGGTTTGCAAGGAGCAACGCTGCTGGCACACGAAGTCGGCACGGGAAAAACCCTGACCCTCATAACTACGGCAATGGAGATGCGGCGGCTCGGTATCGCCCAGAAGCCGTGCATCGTCGTACAACGCTCGACATTCAACCAATTCGCCTCCGAAATAAAATCCCTCTATCCGGCCGCCCGTGTCCTCGTTCCGTCCGAAAAAGACCTCACGGCATCGCAGCGGCAGGAATTATTCGCAAAGATCGCCTATAACGATTGGGATATTGTCGTACTCTATCACAGCTATCTGGATGCCATACCGGATGCCCCGGAGCGTGTCAATGAATATATCGACACGCTGATCGCAGAGAAGATGCAACAGCTCGAAGAAATCGAAGCCAATTCTCCGGACAATGCCAAACGGCAGGCTTATGCAATCAAGAAACAGATCGAAGGACTGGAAAACAAGAAAATAACGGATAAAACAGTCAAAGAGGAAGAAAAACTCAAAGCACAGGCCCGTACTCGTGCATTACGTCTGCTCGACCGCCGCACGGACGAGACGATGACCTTTGAACAGTTGGGAATCGACGCTTTGCTGGTAGATGAAGCACATGCCTACAAGAAGCTCGGTTTTACCACCAACCTGCAAAATATCAAAGGTATAGACCCTGCGGCGTCGCAACGGGCGCAGAGCATGAGGCTGAAAACATCTTATATTCTGGCAAATAAACAGAACAAAAACGTCGTATTCGCCACCGGAACACCCATATCCAATACAATGGCCGAGATGTGGACGTTCCTGCGCTATCTGCTGCCCAAACACGAACTTGAACAGTACGAGATCGCCGATTTCGATTCCTTTGCGAACAATTTCGGAAATATCGAGGAATCGGCCGAGTTTGCCACAAACGGCAAATTCCGCGTAGTCGAACGCTTCGCCAGTTACTCCAACGTGCCGGAACTGCTGGCGATCTGGAAGAAAGTCGCGCACACCGTACTCACGGAGGATGTACCGGATCTGCGCGAAGGTGTAGGAACGCCGCGCATTGAGGGAGGCAAACCGAAGGATATACTGCTCGACCAAACGCCTGCGCTGCGGGCAATCATGCGCAGCATACGGGAAATACTGACTCAATACGACGCTATGTCCGGTAAGGAAAAACGTCGTAACTCCCATATCCCGCTGGTCATGTTCGGACTGGCCAAACGTGCGGCAATCGACGTGCGGCTGGTTAATCCCGCTCTACCGGACGATCCCAACAGCAAAGTCAATCATGCCGTGCGCGAAGTCGTAGAAGATTTGAAAGCAACGGCCGATTACAACGGCACCGTTGCTGTTTTCTGCGACGCCTACCAAAGCCGCGACCACAGCTTCAATCTTTTCGTGGATATGAAGCGTAAATTCATCGACGCCGGCATACCGGCCCAGCAGGTCGCTATCATCCACGACTACATAACGGACGCGAAACGCGAGGCGCTCTACAAGCAAATAAACAACGGCGAAGTACGGATCGTACTCGGCACGACCGAGAAATTAGGTATCGGAGTAAATATGCAGGAGCGTCTGCACATGCTCGTCAATCTGGACGTACCCATACGTCCTATGGACTACCTGCAACGCATCGGCCGCATTGTGCGGCAGGGCAATCTGCACCTGCAAATGGACAAACCCGTGCGTATTCTGCGCCTCGGAGTAAAACAAACGCTTGATGTTACGGGCTACCAACGGCTGAAAATCAAGGAATCGTTCATTAAGCAGGCAATGAAGGGCGAGGTTACGGAACGCTCGCTCGAAGAACCCGAAACCGACAGCAGCGACAGCACGAATTTCGGGCAGATGATGGCCTCACTCTCCGGCAGCGCTGCGGCGCTCGCCCTGTCGCTCGAACAGAATAAACTACGCAAGCTGAGAAACGCACGCGACTACTACAATCAACATCAAATATACGTCGCACATGAACTCAAACGACTGCAAAACGTCCTTCAAACAACCCCGCAAATAATTGCTCAAATCCGTAAGAAAAAAGATTTCCTGCGAAGCCTGTTTCCGGACGATAAAGTGGTATCGGTGGAAGTGGGAAAACTCAAAGCCTCCGAGCCGGAAAAAATCGAAGACCTGTTCGTTCCGCTCTCGAAACGCATCGAAGCCGAAGCGGATGCCCTCCGCCAATCACCCGACCGTACACAATCGGACATGACACTCCGCATCGGAATCAACGGCAAAGAGTTCGACATTATAATTGTTTTACGACGGAATTACCTTTCCAATGAAAAGGAGCGCATCAACCGCACGATTTATTACCAATGCAACGAATGGCGCGACCTGCAAGGCGAAGCCGGAGCTAAGATGATTAACGTCATCAGCCAAGTCGAAAAAGTGCTCTCCGGTGAGGAGTACGACGCCGAAATACAGAAGCGGCAGCTCGGAATGGAAACGGCACAACAAGCCATCGAATATTTACAGACGCAGGTCGGCAATGGATTTCCCAAACAAGCAGAGTTGGAGGCGGCAGAAGAACGCATCGCCGAGCTGGAAGAGCAGATGAAAGTGGAACTGGCAGCGATCGAAGCACAGGAGGAAACCGACAAGTCCGGAACCGCAACCATAGACATCGACCCTGACGAATTGATTGACGACAATGCAGGAAACGGCCTCCGCTTCCGCGACGGTGGCAATCCGTTCGGTTCCGACGCCCCGGCAAGCGATGCGGAGTTGGCTCGCCGCGTTCGCCGGATCGCCCGCACGCTGAACACTCCGGTCGAGATTATCGACGACCTCGATGCAATTACCGATTCCGACCCGCTCGTGCAACGTCGTAAACGACACTCAAAAGGTTTTTACGACCCGCAAACGGGACAAACGTTCATTGTCCTGCCCAATATTACGACACTCGCCGATGCCGAAGCGACCGTATTGCATGAAATTGTCGGACACATGGGCTTACGCTCGCTGATGGGCGACCGTTTCGGCGACTTTCTCGATAAGGTTTACAATGGTCTCGATACCGAAGGGCGCAGCCGTGTGGCCGACATTGCCCGCGAGCAGGAGCACCAATCCTCCGGCGCCAAGCACCGCCAGGCAAATACCCGCCGTCTGGCAACGGAAGAATACCTCGCACATTTGGCGGAAGGCGACATCACGCCGAGCCGCTTTGCCCGGATCATCGGCCGTATCCGCTCGCTGCTACGCGACATATTGCGACTTCCGCTGCGTATCGGCGACCGCGACATCGCTTATTTGTTGTGGTTGTCGAAACACCGCCTGCAAAAAACACGCACGGCCGCCGAAGCCGTCGCCGCAACAGCGACCGAACGACGCATCCGTAAACAGCTTTTCGGTCGTTCTGAAAACGTGCGTTACCGTGCGATATTCGACGACGCTACACCTGAAAATATCGAACGGTATAGCATCGAACGCTACATCCGCGAGCATCATATCACCGGAGTTTTACTCGGCGAACATAATGCCGATGACTTCGCTATGCGTGTATATGGACTGCTTGATGACATGGGCCGAGCCATCATTGACCGCATGGGCAATGATCGTTTGAAGGCCATGCGCAAATACCTCGCATTATTCGACCTCCAAAAGCTCACCGATCAAGAAAGCTATCGCAGCATCATCGACGAACTGGTGAAAACCTTACCCCAAGAGACGAAAGAGCAAATCGTGCGCTCCATGCGCAAACACCTCGATTTCGTCCTCTCCGACAACTACCGCACTCCGTTGCGGCGACGCACGATGAAAAGCGAACGACCTCTACCGGAGAATTTCAAATATGCGAGCGAGTATGTCGAAGAATTGCTTAAAAAGAAACGGGCACAGCCCGAAATGGCTCCGCCGGCCGGAATCGAACCGACTGTGATTTACGACAAGCGGAATTGGAAAAGCCGTCAGCAACTCCGGTTCATAGATAGCACTTTACCCGTCGAAAGATTACAGGAAGAAGTCGTGCGGCGCGGAGGCAGCATCGACGACCTCACGGACATACACAAACATTTGAACCACTTGACAAGCATCGCCAAAGTCGCAATCGACAAATACACGAAAGAGTATTTAGACCCCATACTCGACCAAATCGCAGCCATAGCCCGTGAAACAGGCATGACGGAAACACACATCATCGACTACATCACGGCCGAATCGTCGCTCGAACGGCAGGCAACGGGGATTGCGGCCCTATCCCTCGACCCGCGCGATGCGTGGAACGAAACGCTGGCCCGAAGTATCGTCGCAGATTTCCGCCGCCGGGCCGGAGAGATTCCGACACAGCGATTATGGCAGCGAATCAATGCGGCTAACGACCGCGTGCTGGAAATCCTCGTCGAGGACGGAATGTTAGCCCCCGAACACCGCAAGTTGATAAAGGGGCACGGCTGGGACTACTATGTACCCTTACGGGATTATGATTACAACTACCGCGACCAGAAAGGCGAGCCGGTGGCTTTCGATGCGGCCGACGTGTACGACTTCATCGACGACAGTGCGGGGCCGCGCCCCTTACGGAAAGTGCTGCACGAAGCCGAAGGACGTATCGCAAAGCCCCGCAATCCGATCGCTCAAATGGTGAATATCGGTATCGGAGCGATCATCGCCGCCAAAACCAACAGGGCGAGGCAGTCGGCCTTACGGTTGGTGCAGAACAACAGCCGCAATTCGGAAGACTTGTTCCGCGTCGATAAGGTCTGGTTGGCAAAAGGCATCGGCAACAGATGGGTTACGACGACCATAGACCCCGCCGTCGAGGACATCGAACTATCGAAGGCGGCACGTAAGGAGATCGCCCGGCTGAAAAAGGAGATGAACGCGGCACTTCAAGCACACGATGATGAACTGGCCGACTACCTGTATAACCGTATCGAGGAGACCGAACGGTTCAACATTGTCCGCGAAGCCGAATCGGGCAGTCGTTTCGAGCACGAAGGACACTTGGGACATTCTTACGAACGACAGCGCAATGTGGAATGTTACGTGAACGGTATCCGTTATGTGATAACCTTCGCCGATCCCGCCGTGGCGAACGCGATCAACCAGTATAACCGGCTGGCGATTCCAAAATGGCTGGATGATACGGTCGGGAACGCGACACGCTGGCTGGCAAGAGCTTTTACCTCCCGAAATCCGGCGTTTGTCGCAGCGAATTTCCTGCGCGACGTGCAGCACGCCGCGCTGGTACACGCCATCGACAAAGGCGGGAATCTCGAAGGATTCGTGCGTAACATCCCTGCAAGTATGGCCGCAATCACCCGCGAACTGCGAGGCAAGGCCGAGCCGCTGACCATCGCCGAAACCGGGACGCTCGACGTACTCGACACCGCCGATCGGCAGGAACTAATCCGGCAATTCGGCCGCGAACGGGTCATGGACACGCTTTACGACTATTTCCGTGAAAACGGCGGGGAAACGGGGTTCGTACATAGTAAAGACATCGCCGAGGCCGAAAAGGAGATCAAACGTTACGTTGCATTCCGCACGGGGCGTATAGGTGAACTGCTGAAAGCAACGCAGCGCAGCGAACGCGCCGGGGTATGGCTCTCGTATGCTGCCCGCAAAAGCGGTATGCAAGCAATAGGCGTCGCGCTGGAAAATGCCTCCCGCATTGCCGAAAACACATCCCGTTTGGCGACCTTCACCACATCGCTTGAACAAGGAAAATCGCTCCTTACGGCTATCGACGATGCAAAAAACGTTACGGTGAATTTCAACCGTCGCGGTACGGCAACCCGGCCGCTCGGCATGTTCTACGTCTTTTTCAATGCTTCGGTACAGGGAGCGGCACAGGTCGCACGAATCGCCATGCGTAACCGGAAAAGATTTGCACAGGCTGTTGCCACGCTGACGGCGGCTGGATTTCTCGACAGTCTGCTGCTTGATTTCTTCCTCGCCGGAAGCGGAGGCGACGGCCGCGATCTGGCCGTTACGGAATACGAAAGACATAACCACCTCATCATCCCCGGCATGGGAAAGCGCGGTTACTTGAAGATTCCGCTTCCACAGGGATTCCGGGCTTTCTTCGGCATAGGAACTGCCTTGCATGACCTTTACCGAGGAAAACTCGGCTCCGAAGATGCCGCACGCATGATGCTTACGATGCTCTATGAGGACTTCTCGCCCGTAGCTTCGCCCTCATCCAAAGGAGATGCGACACGTGTACTGATTCCTACGGCTTTGACGCCGTGGTACGACATCTGGTATGCCGGAGAGGATGCGTTCGGTTATCCTGTCGGACGCCGCAGCTACTCGACGACGGCAAACTATCCGCTCTCGGAAATGGGACTGAGAAACGTAAACAAAGCGATTTATTACCTCTGTCGAGGGATCAACAGGTTAGGCGGCGGCGATGAGAACACACCGGCCGGACTACGCAAGAACGGAGAAATCGACCCGCTGCTGCGGGGTATCTTCGAGTACAACCCCTCGCACGTCGAACACGTATTGACCTATTACGGCGGCGGAATGGGTAAGTTCATCAAAGACATGGTGCACACCTCGCAGGCGCTATTCACCGGAGAAGAAATCAGCAGCCGCGATCTGCCCGTAATAAATCGCTTCTATGGAACGGCACGCCCCGAAAATCCAGCCGAACGGTATTACACCCTCCGCGACCGTCTGACGAATATCGAAGCCAAATATAAACGCATGGGGCCGGCACTCGACCGCACCGATCCTGCCGTACAACGGAATCTGCAACGTATCGCAATTTTCAAGGCACACCAAACGGCGGTGAACAAGCTGCGGGCGATACTTGCCGATACGCGTCCCAATACCGCAGCTTATGACCGATTACAAGAAGAATTGAACGAAACGATGATGAACGCATTAAACGAGGACGACCATGTTACGGAATATTGATACCCGGCGGTTGAAACTGTTGGCCCAAACGGATAAAAGCGTCGCTCGAACACGCCGCGAATGGGAGCAAGGCACGATGCGCTACGCCGACGACAATCTAACGCTCCTGTGGTGTTGTGCGCGGGATTGGGACGCAATGGACTACCTGCGCAAAGAGCACTCCCGGAATCTGCGATACAAGAACGGCGACCAATGGAGCGACACGGTACCCGACCCCGACCATCCGCACCGGACGATCCGCGAAGATGCGCTGATCTCCCGCAGCGGGAAAGTGCCGCTCAAACACAACTATATCCAGCAATATATCCGTAATATTCACGGACAACTCCTTTCGTCGCCCACGCAAACGGTCGTATATGCCCGCAGTCGCGACGACCAGCCGCTCGGAGAAATGCTGACCAACGCCCTGCAAGCGTGCCACCAGCTCAACAGAATCCGAAAAATAGACATCAACGTTGTTGAGGAACTCTGTCTGACGGGGATAGCCTGCGCGAAGGTACGCTACGGCTATTGGAGTACCAAGAACCGCACGGACGGAAAAATCGACCTCGTGAACATCAACCGGCTATTTTTCAATGCCGACATCGAAGATCCGCGACTGACAGACATCCGCCGCATCGGAGAGCTGCACGACTACACGTTCGACGATTTGGTGCGCAACTTCGCCACATGCCGTGAAGACGTGCAGGCATTACGCGAAATTTATGGCATCTGCCACGACCATACAAAGCTGGAAAACCTCTATGAAAATCACGCCTCACGGCTTCAAAATCTGAATTTCCTATACACGAACGACCTCGGCAAATACCGCGTTATCGAGGTGTGGGAACGCCTCGGCCGCTGGGTACTATACATACATGACTACGCCGACGGAACGGAGGAGATATACACCGAACTCACGATGCAAGAAGTCGAAGCGATCAACGCCTCGCGCATCGAGCAAGGTATGGCCGCAGGGATCGCCCCAGACACAGTGAAACTCATCTACGCCCGTGAACAGTACGAATATTATTGGCGGGTGAAATACCTTACGCCGAACGGCTACTGCATCAAAGAGACCGAAAGTCCCTATGCACACGAAGAACACCCCTACGTGCTTGCGGCCATGCCCGTAATCGACGGACGGTTCAAAGCCGTATTATCGGACGTAATAGACATTCAGCGCTATATCAACCGGCTATTGACCCTTTTGGATTTCATCATCGGAGCCTCGGCAAAAGGGCTGTTGATGGTTCCGCAGGAGTGCATACCCGACGATATGGACATTCGGGATTTCGCACGCGAATACGTCAAAACGAACGGCGTCATTCTTATCAAAAAAGGGGCCTACGACAAACTCCCGAAGCAAATATCCATGAACGGCACCAATATCGGAGCATGGGAAATGTTCGCGCAGGAAATGAACATCATGCAGCAAATCAGCGGACTGAACGGAGCGGTACAGGGGCAAGTTCCGCGAGCCAATACGCCGTCGAGTCTCTACGCCCAGCAAGCACAAAACTCGATGATGAATTTCGTCGTGCTGTTCGAGAATTACAATATGTTCTGCGAGGAACGCGACGAAAAACTGCTTAAAGTCCTCATGCAATACTACACGACCCGTCGATACATCGGCACCAATGGTAAAACCGCCGGAGAGATGGCGAAATTCTACGAGCCGGAAATGGCGCAGAAAATCGAAGATTTTAACCTCACGGCCGCAAAATCGAACGATACGCCCGTATTCCGGCAAATGACCGACGACCTATTGATGAAACTGCTCGAAAGCGGCCGCATACCGCTCGAAATATTCCTCAATAACTGCTCGCTGCCGGGGGCCGACAAACTACTCGCCGAGGTCAAGTCTTTCAACGAACAGGCCGCAGCCGGTCAAATCGACCCCGAAGCCCTTACGCAGTTGCAACAGGCGGCACAACAGAACGCCGACCCGAACGCTATGGCCATGATGCAACGGTATATGGATGCCAATTAACATATCTGCCAAAAATAAATTCACTTTTTTAGCGAATTTTTGAAAATAAGCACTATCTTTGCAATGTAAAAATCAGCAATAATGATTGTAAAATTCCAAAAAGAGTATCTATCGGAATTATACTACGAAGGAAAGTGTAAAGATAAAAAACACCGTTACCAACCGACAATAGTTAAACGCTACAAGCAACGTATAGATATTCTTAACGATGCAAGTTGTATCGAAGCTCTTTATCAGTTACATTCATTGGGGTACGAGGTACTGACTGGAAATAAAGAAGGTATTTCCTCAATCAGAGTGAATGACCAGTATCGGATTGAATTTTTGGTTTCGCACGAAGCCGACGGGAAAGAGCAAATAACGATTTGCAATATTATTGAGTTGTCGAACCACTATAAATAATTGCTATGGGAAATTTAGGTTATCCATACACTCCCTACGCATCCGGGAGAAATACTGAAGGAGGAGATCGAATACAGAGGCATCTCGCAGAAAAAATTGGCCGAACAGATAGGTATTTCCTATACGATGCTCAATGAAATTCTGAACGCGAAACGCCCTGTAACCGAAACTATGGCCTTGTATTTCGAGGCTGCATTGGGAATCGAAGCCGAAATGCTTACCAATATGCAGACTCGATACAATATGCAAACAGCTCGCAAAGACAGTAAACTGACGGCTCGATTGCAACAGATTCGGAAGTTGGCCGCAATACTATGAAAAATTATGAGCATAGAGTGCATTGCAGCTAAAAGATTATCGGACAAACCAAGTAAAAGAATCCCGATAAATACTTATCGGGATTCTTTATTCATAAACGTCAATTTGCTATTTTACTTTACAGTCCTAAATAGACAATCTCGTCCTTTGGAAAAATCTTCTAAATAAGAATAAGCTATTTGAATATACTTCTCTTTGAACAAATGTTTTTTTCGAGGAGACCAATTTTGAATCTGTGTAATGGTTTGCGCCAAGTCAATATAAGTATTTTCTTTCCGAACATACGCAACAGACGCGAGAATTTCCAGAGACAAAGCCGATTGAAATCCAGAGATCAATTTTATCAATAATTTCAAACGATCAACCTGTTCCGACTTCAACTTTGTTTTCACATATTCGCTAACTTCCTTCATCGTGCTATATTGCAACTCCAAAGAATCGAAAGCTCCGATCTTCATCTGTTCGAGACCTTTGATATATTTCCCGTTAATGTCGTGCAGAATATATCCGACCTGAGTGCAATAGGGGCCATAATGTCCTGCAACGAATTTCAGTTTGCCAAATGAAGGTTCACCCAGCAATTGCATAAAATATGCTAATTTATTTGCGACGAATAAACTGCTGTTTTCTCCTAACGATTCATAATAAAACAGAGCGTACAGCAACATGGCTCTCGCCGGAGTTAATTTTGCCTCCCGACAATTCGTTTCCTGCTTCAACAATTCGCTGACGGCTTCGTTCGGCTGATAGATATGAATATCCACATTTAATTCCCCGAGATACTTTTCCATCAACTCTTTCACCTTGCTCCAATCCAATCCACCGTTGCCGCATCCAAGAGGAGGAATAGCGATACTTTTTATCCTATATTGATCAAGAACCCGCACCAAATCTTTCAGTCCTTCTTCAATATATTCATATTTGGAACGATGCTTCCAGTCCTTTTTCGTCGGGAAATTAATTATCCATTTAGAATCGGTCGAAAGGTTACTGTCTCGTGTTACCAACAATTTGCCTGGGAAAATGCTGCCCTCTTTACACGCTTGTTGATATACTTGAAAATTATAAGGATACCTATCCTTGAATTGCAAGGCGATTCCTTTACCCATAACACCAACGGTATTAACGGTATTGATCAAAGCTTCGTCGGAAGCAGCCAACAAATTACCTGTCACATAATGTATCATGGATAAAAATAGTTATTTTTGCTATCAACGTATATCGGTATCTCAATGGATAAACGAGATAAAATTGTTTTTACATATGCTTCACGGTCTGCCGTTTTGACAATAATTCCGGCGACACACGAAACCGGCACACAGTCTTTCACCAAAAAATTCGGCCTGTTTTCTCCGCATCCGATCCATATTGGCTTCATCATTCCCCCAAAATTGCGTGCAGACGACTTCCCAATCCACATGGGTCAAATCCTTGATGTCATTATAAAATTCAGTAAGTTTATTCTTTGCATGTCCATCGGTAAAGCACCATGCAGGACATTGCGCAACAATATCCTTAATACGACAAACGATATAAATCAATTCGTCCTGCGGTCTTTTTCGGATACCCCGATACCCTGTTTTAATATTCAATAACATCGGAGAATGGCCTCCGAAATAAAACGGAATATAATCCCCTAAATCCCCGCCCGGAGGATCAATTCGAACATGAAAATTTTGTCGCTGTTCGATTAACTGAATATCCCCGATATTGATATATTCAGGATCTTTCATACGACTATTCTTAGTGTACAATCCATGTTTTAGAATGAATTCCAAATTGGAATAGTGGATCATTCTAAAAATGAATTTTGAAGTATAGTCTATTTGAATATCCATATCTTTATATCACAAATGTAAGAAAATTTTAACTTACAAAAAATTTCTATTGAGAAGAATCGCGTAATTTATCTATTGGTATTCAAATAGCGATAATATGAATTATTTTAAGGCCCACCTGTTTGATCCCATCGTCCTGCATAAGAAAATCCCGGCGGATACCGCTGGGATTTAATAAGAAACCCGAAAAGAGCCGGCCTGCATCGATGCGCCTCCGCAAAGCCGGTCTGTCCGGATTTCCCGTCATTTCATATCTTCAAAATCGGAGCATCTCCCCGAAACGTCCGTTTTTCCACAATCGTAAACCCATGCAGAAAGGTGATATTGCTGCGGTGCAGCGTGATCCGAAGGATAAAACCCTGCGGCTGCAAGCCGCAGGGAATAAATCCAATCAATCCAATGAATCGGATGGTCGCTTCGCGCCTATTCTTGGACGGGACGCACCACGAAGCCGTCGGAGCGGTAGTTGATGCTCAGCGGGTAGATGTACGACGAGCGGAAGCTCAGGCTACGGCCGTAGCTCGTCGAGTACGGCACGGCCGACCAGAAGTAGCCGAGGCTGCCGACGTTGTTCACCGTGCCCGCCGAGTAGCTGCGATAGCCCGAAGCCGGAAAGAAGATCGTACCGCCCGCAGTGTCGTAGCTCCCCTCGCCCGTCATCTTGTTACAATAAAACTCCCAACCGAAATTATCGGTAAAATCGGTGGTGGAGGTATAGGGCGAATTGAATCGGGAGCCGAAGTAAGAAGACCCGAAAACATTGCTGCCGTTATACGTAAAGCCCGTAAAGGCGTTCGACGAAGGCAGATGGTAGCCGACGGGCGAAGGATCGTAAATCGTCTTAACCACCGCATTGTCGTTAGCCGTCGTCACCGTATTGTCGCCGCTCCAAAGATTGGAATAGGACGTGGCGCACCAATCGTAGATCGATGAACTGCCGTAATTGTAGAATATATGCGGATGCTGGATGGAAACGCCGATGGCGACCTTGCCGGTTCCCGATTTGTCGAACGCATAGCCGTCGGAATAGCAGCCCTTATCGACTGTGGAGCCGGAAGCGTTGCGAATACCGGCCAACATCGGGTCCTTGCGTCCGAACTGGAAATAAGGCTGGTTACCGAAATTTACGACCGAATGCGATGCCTGGGTGAGCGTTATGACCTGCATGGCACCGGTCTCCGCCTGCGTGAAGCGAACCTTCACGCTGCGGGCGTCGTAGGCGGTGGTTTCCGCATCGCACCAGCCGATATTGACCGGCATCATTTTATACGCTATACCCTGGTAGTTGGTCACGGTCCTGACATCGCTGCCCAGCTCGTAGTCCGTCACCCAGATATGCCAGCTCCACATGATACGGCTGTCCGTGTCACGCACGACCACGATAGCGTTGCCCTGCTTGATCGTCGCTTGCGGCACGTCGAAGGTCAGGCTGTGCTTGTCGGACGAAAGCCGGACATTCGTCACCAGATTTTCCTCGTCCTGCCAAACGAGTACGGCATCCAGGGGCGTACACCCCGCATTGTTATAGATATAGGGATCGGTGATAGCCGCATCGAGATGGTTTACGAAGGTCTTCAATACGTATGTTCCGCTGGACTGCGAAGTGTAGGCCGAAGCGTTCGTACCGCCGTCCTTGATAGCGTTACCATAGACCAACGGCAGGGAGTACTGTCCCGGGGCGTTGATGACGTAACAGTTGGCGGTCCGCATCGCGGTCGTGCCACCGGAGGTCGAAAGATCGTACGTGCCGCTGACAGAAGCTGCCATTTTCAAAGTTTCGTTATGCGAATTGGAAGTGACACCCGTTTGAGCCGCAATCGTAGCCGAGAACGACGTGGCCGACGTACCGCCGTTGCCGCTCGCGGTAAAAGCTGTGAGCCATTCCGGACGGGCGATCACGTTGTAGCCCCCGCTGCCGTCATCCTCGACAAATTCGGCGGTCCAGGCCACCGGAACGGTTCGCGTAGCATCGCCCGGACGGGAAACGGCGGCATAGCTGGTCACCGAATAATTTTCGCTGCCTCCGGCATAGGTAAAATCGGCCGGAGCCATCACGGTAAAAGTCGGAGTGATTACGATGCTCGACGTCGAAATCCGGTAAGTGACGGTTCTGCCCATCGGCCATTGGCTGCCTGCGATAGAGGCGGTTAAAGTTCGTTGTGTCGAAGTCAGGTCGTCCGTATAGACGACCTCGATCGAAGCGCCCGACGGAAGCGTCTGCGGCAACATCATGAAGGTCGCTGCGACAGGAGTGATCTCCTGGTCCGCAGACCCGTCCACAGTAGCCGCAAGTGTCTGCGAAAAGTCTGTCGTAGCGCCGTAACCATTCCACGAATCGGAACCCATCGTATGCGAACCGGAACCGTAAACGCCCTTGAGCGTGATTTTCGTAATGCGCCCGGACATCATATCGTCGCCCGTAGTGAAGCGTACGGCAGTGAGCGCGTGAGCGAAACTCAACGGAGCCGCCGCAGCGGTATTGCCGGCCATCCCGGAGGTAGCAGCGACCAGCAAATCCTGCTGGTCGGCGACGGCTGTCGGGACCGTATAGGTGATCGACGGAGTACCGGCCGACGTCTTATCCGAAAGAACGATCCCCTGGCCGCCATAGGGCGCGTAAGCGAAAAAACGGATGTTACGTCCGGCACCGGGCCAGTAATAGGAGGTCGTCCAGGACGATGCTTCGGTCACTTCGACATCGTACATATAATCCGGCAGGCAGGAATCCTCGCTCCAAGTCCCCGTATAAACCGAAGCCAATACGCCGAACGAATCGTAAAAGGTCCCCGTTTCGACGGGCGTGGCACGCGTCTGCAATCGGTCGGTTTGCACATTCGGGTACGGTGCGGCGATTCCGTCGGCGACCGAGGCGTGCAGGAACAGCGTGTCCGCAGGGTTTTCTCCCCGGAGCGAAAATACTTCCGCGACGTTTTCCGGAGAGACAGCGCTCTTCTCTTCCGCCCCGGCAGCACCGCATCGCAACTGCGTATTCCAGCCGTCCGCTTCGGCGACTGCGAAACGAAGCATATCACCGTGCAGTTCTCCATCCACTGCCGGGTCTTTCGAACAGGAGGTCGCAGACACGGCTGTCACCAGAGCAAATACCCGCAGAAAATTGCGTAACGGGAAAGTTGCAAGAATCTGTTTCATAATTTACATTGACATTATATAATTCACGCGTTTTTCGGCCGAGCCGAACGGTAGCTCTGCGGCTACCTCAAGTGATCGGGAAGGGACAGAGGAGGGCCGGAGGCCTTCCTCCCCTCGCCTGCCGTACACTACACCTTCGGACATACGGCAAGTCTTTGCGGTCCAACCCCGCCCGATCCTAATTTATCGATTACATCGGAACATTCTCCGAAGCCGACGTCCACGGAGTTACCGTAACCGTAAATTTAATGGCACTGCCCAATACATCCTCACCCGGTTTGAACGGATCTGTCGGACCCGGCATGGGCTTTTCGGGATCGACCTTACCGGCACCATTCGAGAAATCCAGCGTATAAACGTACTTCTGACCGGGCTCCCACTTGGTATTGACAGCTACTGCGACCCAGTCATATTCGCCGACAGAAGGATAGACACGGGCACCGTCCTTGGTCGTAATATTGACCTTCACGGCCAGATATGCACCTTTGTTGGTATTGGTCTTGTCCGTGTCGGGAGTCCAGGCTATAAGCTGCTGCGGAATGAGCATCGCATTGTCGTCTTCCACCGCCATAATCGATGCGGCCGTACCGGTCAGCGTCTTTTCGCTACCCGCATAGGTCGCTTCATAATTAGTCTTTACCGATCCCAACTGCCAGGAGGTAGTTCCGAAATCGAACGTCGCCTTCGAAACCGGCTGTCCGATACGCACGCCCTGAACCTTATAAACATAACCGTCGTTCGTGTTTTTAGCCTTGATCTCGATCTGGGAAAGTCGGTGCCCGAACGTCAGGGCGACACCTGCCGCCTCATCGGTTTTGCTGCCCGTAGCAGTGGCGGTGATGAAATCCTTCTGGTCGGCGATCGTCGTTGCGGGCTCGAAATCAGCGAGCGTCTTGGTCGTCGAATTAATCGTCACGGTAGCACCCAAGTCCGCAGCCGAAGGAGAGTAAGCGAAGAACGAAAGGTTGCTGCCGTCGCTGGGCCAATAGTAGGCCGGAGTAGAAGTGAAGAAAGCGCCATCTTTGGTAAACTCCGCATCGGAGAAATAGTTGGCGTTGTTCTTGTCGAGTGCCGTCACGAAAAAGTTCGTGATGTTAGCCGTCGTCGTTTCCGAAGCACGAGTCTGCATGGCTGCACGGAAATCGATCGCGTTGCCATTGTTGATGCCCGTCGATTCGTCCTTCGAGCACGATGCCATGGCAAGAGCCGCCACGACCACTAAAAATAATTGTTTTTTCATCAGTGAATTAATTAAAAGGTTTAACATTGATCTATGCAAATTCCCCCCCCCATAAAATCGGGAAGATCATTAACATTTTACATCTCGATATCGACATCCACACTTTGCCACTCATCCACCGAAGGCTGGAAACCACCGCCATTGACGATAGGTTTGGGCAACGGAAGCCCGTCCAAAACGATATGCACATTACGCTGATCGGGAGCCGAATGGATTTGATCCGTCACGTCATAGGTGTAATACCACTTGCTCTCGTCCGCCAAAACCGCATAGATGGTCAGTTGATGTGCGTTCTGAGTCGCAGCACAATGTCCGAAAGCGAGCAAGCTCCCGGTAACGAGCGTCTTGTCGGCAGATACGGCGGCGTCAAACGGTATCGTGACGCACTCCTCGCTGATCGCATCGTAGCCTACACCCGGCAGCAAGCCTCCCGCCAGGCTCGACAACGAGCCGCTGATACCCGATACGTATTTCAGATTCTCCGCATTGCGAATTTCGACCGTATATCTGCAAACCGATAGCTCCGGATAAAGCACGATCGTCTGGGCCGCAGCCGTCTGCTTCAACTCGATCCCCTCCGTACAATCGCTCCAAAGCTCATCCGGGGGTAACGCCACACGCTCGGTTTCCGTACCGTCAGCACGAGGAACACCGTCGGACCGCACACCCAAAGCGGAAAGGCCGGACAACAGATCGGTCGTACGAGTAGATACTTCGAAAGTCGTCTTTTGATCCGTATTGCGATAAGTGACATTCTCCGTGTCGCTATTCAGGCAGAGCGCCCCGTAGTTTCCGACGGGCACCCGGATCGTACCGCCCCCGCAATCGGTGAACTCATAGCGCAGTGCCTCTCCTCCGTTTGTCGGGAACAGGTAGAGCGACATAGATTCAGGAGCTGCCTCGGAAGCATTCCGCCAATCGAAAACCACCTCTACGTCGATCGTATGCGAGTGGTCGTAACACAAGTCTTTATGTTCGCACGAAGCGACTGCAAGCGCTGCAAACAGATATATGAACAACTTTTTCATCGTTTGCCTCCTTTCTTTTCATTGTAGTTCCCGCGACCGATCAGCCAAATCAACGACACCTCCGCCTTCGTGGGCCCGAACCAATGACGTTGCTTGGTCGATTGCCATACGTAGTGGCCGTCGGAGGGAATATATTCGTGGTACTCTCCACCCCAGTAACCCACGCCAAGCGTGAAATCGAGGTTTAAACGACGGGAAATGGGAAGCGAGTAACCGTACTCGACACCTATCGCATAGTTAAGTTTGTCCCACAACGTGCCGCCCGGCTTGCCGCCTATGTAACCTTTGTGCCCGGTCTCGAAGTCGTAGGTGAAAGCCTGACCGTAGATGCCGAGGTGGTGTCCCGTAAGCGGTTTGGTCTGGGCACGGCGCCCGAAATATTTTCGGATGTCCAATTCGCCGCCGTAGATGCGCCAGTAATTATGACGTTTGTTGCTGTTCCACCAAGCATACATCCAGTTGGCACCGACACTCCAACCCTTCCCGAGATAGAATTCTGCACCGATGTTAGAAACCAAGGCCGCATCGTAGAGCAGATTCGTTTTCAGCGACATGTAGAACGGCTTGCAGGCCGGCGATTCCGGTTGCACTGGAATTTCGACGGGAACGGAGGCTGATTCTACGACCGGTTCGGATTCGGGTTCGGGTTCGGATTCGGGTTCGGGTTCGGGTTTCAGGTTCAGGCTCAGGTTGAGGCGCCGGTTCCGGCTGCGAAGCGGATGCGGGACATTCCATCTCGCAGACCAAACGCACACCGGCACTCCGCAGTTCAGGAAAGAAATACTCCTCCATATACCTCCACGCGCGACCGCCACGAAGCATCCCCAACTGCCTGTTACGGCTATCTACGACTTTACCGTCCCGAATTACCCAGACAGGGGTATTGCGCAGAATTTCCAACACTTCGTCTCGATACGGCATGTCCGAAGCTACGACCTGTCTTTCCAACCTTTCCCAGTCGATACCCAAAGCCTTTGAATGTCGAGGGTAGCTCCTTCAAGCGAAATATACTCCTCAATCCAGGCTACAAGGTTCTTCGCTCGATTTTCCGATAAGCGTTTGTTTAACACGCTGACGCCTTCCGGAGAGGCTGTTCCCACAATTCGGAAGGTTTTCACACGACACGAGGCACTCCCCTGCAAGGTCCGAACACTGTCCACGAAAGCAGCCAAACGTTTTGCGTTGTCCCGATAATCAAATTCCAAAATCGAATAACCCTGACGGAAATAAACCTGAACGTTCAGGGTATCAACCAACACTTGTTCCTGCCCGCAACCGATATGACAATACCCAAGCAGTAACATAAATAACATCAATCTATTTATTCGCATACCTTGTAAAGTTGTTTTTCATACCTTCCAGAATCATTCTTCAAGCGAAATGCTGACAGGAATTCGCTCATTTTGTATTTTTACTCCCTACATTTCGTGGCTGTCTGTTTCGATCTCCGCCTCAATTCCGAAGGTGTCATACCAAAATATTGTTTGCAGAATACCGTGAAATAGGATGCAGTGGCAAAACCATAGCTTGTAGCAATTTCCGCAATGCTTTTATCAGTATTCCGAATATCACGCAGGATACGTTCGGCACGACGTTCGTTGAGCCACTCGCGTACCGGCCACTTAAATTCTTCTTTGAATTTACGCTGAAAATTGCGTACACTCATATGAGCCAACAACGCAAAATCACTCACGTCATTGACATGTTGATAATTTTCAAGTACAAAATCTTTAAAATTATCGCTGCTTCCAATAACGGATTTCAATAATATATAAAGGTCTTCCAGGCTATAATAACCACGTAGAAGAATACACAATTCCTCTTGTTTTAGCCGATGAAAATGAAGACAGTTTAGCCCTTCGTCGAGATTGTGGGAAAGATCAGAATAAAAAGCAACAAGTTCCTCACAAACTGCTAATTGCGGAAATTGTCGGGGGGGGGAGATGCCTACCATTACGCTGACGCACCTGGTATTGCAGATCGACTAAATCGTATTTGTTGCAAAGAGGCAATCGCCCAGCAAAAAAACTGGCAATAAAATAACTTGAACCGATAGTTTGTCCGGTGAAGCCTATATTTTTCGGCAGAAACACCAACATACCGTGTTCAATGGTGCGCGACGTAAAATTTCCCAATGTAATCTGGAGACAACCTTCCGCAAGATAAAAAGCACACTATGACTTTTGTAATAGTCAAGACTTAATCTGACAGTTACGTATAAAAAGAATAAATTTGTAACAGAAAACAGATTGAGTTATGACCACATCAGAAAAAGTCATCAAGAACAAACTGGGATTGCTTGAACTCTCCCAACAGTTAGGAAACGTATCACGTGCTTGCAAGATTATGGGTTATAGCCGTGACAGTTTTTATCGTTTTAAGGAGCTGTATGAACAAGGAGGTGAAATCGCCTTGCAGGAGATCTCACGCCGTAAGCCTGTCATAAAGAACCGTGTGGAAGAACACATCGAGCAGGCTGTGGTAGGGATGGCGATAGACAATCCGGCATTGGGGCAGGTGCGTGTATCCAATGAATTGCGGAAGAAAGGCATTCTTGTTTCGCCGGGCGGAGTACGCTCCATTTGGCTGCGGCACGATATGGAGACGAACAAGAGGGCATTATCCTTGATGAGAACCAAGTGGCTGCATTGGAGAAAGCAAAGGAAGAGAAACAGGCTCATGGAGAGATAGAAACCTATTATCCCGGTTTCCTTGTCGCCCAGGATACTTATTATGTTGGACACATCAAAGGTGTCGGACACATTTATCAGCAGACCGTCATTGACACTTACTCCAAAATCGGATTTGCTAAGCTATACGACAGGAAGAACGCCCTTGTCGCTGCCGATATGCTCAATGACAGGATAGTGCCTTTCTTCGAGCAGCATGACCTGAAGCTGATGCGTATGCTCACAGACAGAGGAACGGAATACTGCGGAAACAGAGAAAACCACGAATATGAACTGTATCTGGCTGTGGAGGATATAGACCACTCTAAAATCAAGGCGAAAAGCCCGCAGACAAACGGCATCTGCGAGAGATTCAACAGAACCGTGCAGAACGAGTTCTATGCAATCGCATTTAGAAAGAAAATCTATACCTCTATTGAGCAACTGCAAACAGACCTCGATGCGTGGATGAACTCCTACAACACCCAAAGAACCCACTCCGGAAAGTACTGTTTCGGAAAAACACCCATGCAGACTTTTATCGAAGGGATTGCCGTCGCAAGGAAATACAAACTCCAAAATCAGGAAACAATAAAACCGAATGGCGTTAATATAACACCATCCGGTTGTGAGAGTCAAGAAAGTTGCGTAACTTCGCAACAAACAGCTGACAGTTTTTTTG